>LNFM01002024.1_pt1 | contig 94530 bp, 95 predicted proteins | sample 596031 | NCBI WGS metagenome assembly LNFM01 (sample SAMN04254537, study PRJNA301005) | activated carbon metagenome | isolation source: dual media filters at the Ann Arbor, Michigan drinking water treatment plant | place: USA: Ann Arbor
ATCGTCGTCGCCGCGCTCGCGGTGGGGCTGTTCATCGGCTTCATCGCCAGCTGCGGCGGCGGTGGCACCACGACCGTCACCGAGACGCGGACCGTCACCGCCCCCGAGGCGGCCGCCACGCCGGGCGCCGCGGTGCCGAGCGGGGCGGCGTCGCGCGCGACCATCACCCTCGCGTTCCTGAACGGCTCCGGTGAGCCCGGGCTCGCCGCCAGCCGGGCCGACGCCGCCCGCACGCTCGGCTACGTCAACATCCAGACCGACGACGCGCCGTCGTCGGTCGACGCCGACCGGGTCGTCTACCGCAGGGGCGCGGCAGCGCGCGCCGCGCAGGTCGCCCAGGATCTCGGCCTGGCCGCGCCGACGCTGCTGCCCGCGGGCGACCCCGTGCTCCAGGTCGCCGACGCCTCGGCCGTGATCGTGCTGCTCGGCCCGTCCGACGCCGCCCCCGCGACGCCCGGCACCGGCACGGCGCCCGACCCCGGCACGGTGACCGCCCCCGAGTGATCCCCGGTGTCCCGGGGCGCTCGCGCCCCGGGACACCGGCGGCCCGGTACCGTGGCCCGGCCAGCCGGTCACGCGAGGAGGGGTCATGTCGGAGGTCGTCGTCGTCGTTCTGTCGCGCGCGGTGCCCGGGAGGGTCGAGGAGGCGCTCGCGGCCTTCGCCGAGGTCGCCGTCCCGACCCACGCCGAGGAGGGGTGCCTGGCGTACGCGCTGCACCGCGACCCGGCCGATCCCGACCGGATCGTCCTGGTGGAGCGCTGGGCCAGCCGGGAGGCTCTCCAGGAGCACCTCGAGGCGCCGCACCTTCAGGCCTTCCGGCGCGACAGCGCGGAGCTGTGGGCGGAGCCCGCCGTGGTCATGGTGCTCGACCCGGTCGCCGCCGGCGACCCCGTGAAGGGTCTGCTCTCGGGCGGGTGAGAGGCCCGGCTTCCGGCGCGGGCGCGCCGGAAGCCGGGGGCCGGCCGATCAGGCGGCCAGCGTCTTCTCCGCCATCGCCTGGAGCGACTCGGGCCGGCCGGTCACGTTCCAGATGACCTCGCACAGCGTGTCGAAGCGCACCCGCTCGTCGTGCCGCTGGGCCTTGGTCTTCTTCTTCGTGCGACCGTCCTCGAGGACGGCGACCTCGGCGTCGAGGTCGCGTCGTGCCTCCTCGAGCATCCAGTTGATGGTCTCGAGGGCGTCGTAGGCGGGCGGGTGGGTCATCGGCGTCTCCCTGGGGGCGAGGACCAGCGGTTGAGGCGTCCGGGAGCGCCGCCGAGATGTTCGGCGCCCCAACGCTACCCTCCAGCCGGCCCCGGCGCGAGACCGCGGGCGGTGACGACCGGACCCCGCGAGGGGCCCGGTGGACACCAGTGCTAGAGGTCGGCGTCCTCGTCGTCGTCCTCGTCCGGCTCCTCGACCTCTTCGAGGGAGATCTCCTCGACCTCGTCCGCGCCCGGCACCGCGACGGCCGCGACCGGCTCATCGGCGTCGGCCGGGTCGTCGTCGGGCTCGTCCTCGTCGGCGGCGGTCGCGTCGCCCTCGAGCACCTGCGCCAGCGCCGGGGTCAGCGCGATCGTGTCGTCGTCGCCCTCGAGGCCCGACTCGTCGTCGTCGGTGAGGCCCTCCAGCAGGAGCGGGTCGGTCTCGAGCTCGTCGAGGTCGAGGAGGGCGGCCTCGTCGAGGCCGTCCGGGTCCCAGCGGACCTTGACCTCGCCGTCGAGGATCTCGGCCTCGGCCAGCGCGACCGGGTCGCGGGAGGTCAGCTCGCCCGGCGCCGGCGGCGGCGCCGCCTCGGCGCGCAGCTCGGCCGGGTCGGCCGTCAGCCAGAGGGTGATCTGGCGGGCGCGCTTGGCGACCGCGTGGACCAGCGCGTAGCGCGACCCATCAACGTGCTGAAGCGACTGATCCAAGCGACGTCCGTACAGCATCCAACCCCCCGGCGGTTTATGGCACGCGTGTACCCGACCGGACATACTAGCGCCAACGCGGTTGAGTATCGGATCCGACCCGCGTTCCGGCGCAAGGAGGCCTCCCATATGTTGGTGCTGACCCGCAAGGCGAATCAGAGCATCATGATCGGCGACGCGATCGAGGTGTCGGTGCTCTCGGTCCTCGGTGAGAAGGTCCGCCTGGGCATCCAGGCCCCCCGGGACGTCCCGGTCTTCCGCAAGGAGGTCTTCCTGGAGATCCAGGCGCAGAACCTCGAGGCGGCGGAATCCAGCAAGGAAGCGCTCGACCAGGCGCTCGGGATGATGGGCGAGGCGGACGAGGCGGCTCCGCGGTAGCCGTCGGGCGACCTCCGTGACGGAGTTCGCCGAGAGGAAACTCACGGAATCGGTGGGGCGGGGCTCAAGGGATGCGAGGGCCTGCCGATAAACACCTCGAACGCGTGCTCCAGGATGGCGCCGCGGCATCTTCTCGACACTCGCACGGATGCGGGCCGGGATGGTGGTTTTTCCCTTTCGACCTGGATTCAAGGAGGAATCATGGGTCTGAGCGTCTACAACAACGTCGAAGCCATGAACGCGCACCGCGTTCTGACGAACACCAACAACACGCTCTCCAAGTCGATGGAGCGCCTGTCGAGCGGTCTGCGCATCAACCGCGCTGCGGATGACGCGGCCGGCCTCGCGGTGTCTGAGGGCATGCGCTCGCAGATCCGCGGTATGAACGTCGCCTCGCGTAACGCGCAGGACGGCATCTCCATGGTGCAGGTGGCCGACGGTGCCCTGGGCAGCGTGGGCGACATGCTCCAGCGCGTGCGTGACCTGGCCGTCCAGGCCTCCAACGGCACGCTCACCAACGCGCAGCGCGGGAACCTCGACACCGAGGTCCAGCAGCTGATGACCGAGATCGGCAAGACCGGCACGGACACCGACTTCAACGGTCTGAAGATCCTCGGCGGCTCGGTCGCGACCGCGGGCACCGCTGTCACCCTGCAGGTGGGTGCCAACGCCGCCCAGAGCATCGCCTTCACCATCGGCACGGTCTCGACCTCGGACCTCGGCATCTCCGGCATCGCCGTGGGCACGGCGGCCTCGGCCACCGCGGCCATCGCTTCGCTGGACGCCGCGATCAGCACCATCACCACCAGCCGGGCGAACCTGGGTTCCATCCAGAACCGGCTCGAGCACACCATCAACCGCCTCGGCATGACCTCGGAGAACCTCCAGGCCGCAGAGTCGCGGATCCGTGACGCCGACATGGCGCAGGAGATGATCAAGTTCACCAAGAACCAGATCCTCCAGCAGTCCGGCACGGCGATGCTCTCGCAGGCCAACTCGGCCCCGCAGAGCGTGCTCTCGCTCCTCCGCTAGACGCAGTAGCAGCACCGCACCGAGCACGACCGACGGGGCCCGCATCGCGGGCCCCGTCGCGTTGGTGCGGGTGCTAGCCTCCCGGCCGATGCGAGTGGGGGCCGTCGTCCAGGCGCGGATGAGCTCGTCGCGCCTCCCGGGCAAGGTGCTCGCGCCGGTCGCGGGCAGGCCGCTCCTCGCCCTCCTGCTCGAGCGCCTCGCGCTCTGCGAGGACCTCGACGCGGTGGTCGTGGCGACCTCAGGCGATCCGAGCGACGACGTGCTCGCCGGCTGGTGCGCGGCCAACGCGGTGGCCTGTCACCGCGGGCCCCTCGACGACGTCGCCGCGCGCATGCTGGGCGCCGCCACGGCGCACGGCCTGGAGGGGATGGTGCGCGTCTGCGCCGACAGCCCGCTGATCGACCCGGCCCTGGTCGATCTCGCCGTCGCGCTCCTGCGGGCCGGGGCCCACGATCTGGTGAGCAACGTGGTGCCCCCGCGCACCTATCCGCCCGGGCAGTCGGTGGAGGCGCTGCGCACGGACGCCCTGGCGGCGGCCGTAGCGCTGATGGACGAGCCCGGCGACCGCGAGCACGTGACGACGGCCCTCTACCGGCATCCCGGCCGCTTCCGCACGGCGGCGCTTCGGGCCGATCCCCCCTGCGCCGACATGCGCCTCGTGGTCGACACCGCCGCCGACCTCGACGCCCTGCGCGCCCTCCTCGGGCGCATGAGCCGCCCCCAGGCGGAGCACGGCCTGGATGAGCTGTTGGCCCTGGCGGCGGCGTGAGGCGCCTGCGCGTCGGGGTGATCGGCCTCGGTGTGGGCGAGCGACACCTGGAGGCGTACGCGCGCGACGTGCGGTGCGAGGTCGCGGCGATCTGCGACCGCGACCCCGCCCGGCTCGGGGAGGTCGCCGCCCGCCACCCCGGCGCGCGGGCGACCGCCGACGCCGCCGCCCTGCTCGCGTTGGACGGCCTCGACGCGGTGTCGATCTGCTCGCACGACCCCGACCACGCCCCCCAGGCGGTCGCGGCGCTCGGCGCCGGGCTCCACGTGATGCTCGAGAAGCCGCTCTGCCGCACGCGCGGGGAGCTCGACGACATCGCCGCCGCGGTCGCGGCGAACCCCGGGCTGGTCCTCGCCTCCAACCTCGTGCTGCGCGCCGCCCCGCTCGTGCGCTGGCTGGTCGCCGAGCGTGCGGCGGGACGCCTCGGCACGGTCTACGCCCTCGACGGCGACTACCTCTATGGACGGCTGCCGAAGATCACCGACGGGTGGCGCGGCCGCGTGGACGGCTACTCGGTGATGCTCGGCGGCGGCGTGCACATGGTCGACGTGCTGATGCGGGTCGTGGGCGAGCGGCCCGAGTGGGTCGAGGCGGCCGGCAGCGGCCTGGCGACCCGCGGCACGGCGTTCGCCGGCGACGACCTGGCCTGCGCCCAGTTCGGCTTCCCCGGAGGGGCGATCGGGCGCGTGAGCGCGAACTTCGCCTGCGTGCACGGCCACCAGCACGTGATCCGCGTCTTCGGGACCGAGGCGACGGTGATCTCCGACGATCGCGGCGCCCGCGTCCAGCGCTCGCGCGACCCGGCGCCCCCCGCCGCCGACCTCGACCTCTCGCCACTGCCCGCCGACAAGGGAGCCCTCATCCCCGACTTCGTCTCCGCCGCGCTCGGCGACGCCCCGGCCGGGCCGGGCGCGCACCATGAGATCGACCTGGTCGCCGCCTGCCTGGCGGCCGACCTCAGCCGTGCCTCCGGGCGGCGCGTGGAGGTCGACTACCCGGCCGCCGTGGCCGTGGGCGGTGCCGCGTGAGCGCCGCGCCGATCCCGTTCGCACGGCCCTGGGTGACCGACGAGGACCGGGCCGCCGTGGACCGCGTGCTGCGCGGCCACATCCTCACTCATGGTCCCGAGTGCACCGGATTCGAGGACGACTTCGCGGCGTTCCTCGGCCCGGGCGCGCACTGCGTGAGCGTGTCGTCGTGCATGGCGGCCCTCCACCTCGCGTACCTCTGCCTCGGCGTCGGCCCCGGCGACGAGGTCGTGGTGCCCGCGCAGACGCACGTCGCCACGGCCCACGCGGTCGAGCTGGTGGGCGCGACCCCGGTGTTCGTCGACGCCGACCCGGCCACCGGCAACGTCACCGCAGAGGCGGTGGCGGCGGCCGTCGGGCCGCGCACCCGGGCGGTCTCGGTGGTCCACTACCTCGGGATCCCCTGCGACATGCCGGGCATCGTCGAGGTGGCGCGCGGCGCCGGCGCCTACGTCGTCGAGGACTGCGCGCTGTCGATCGGCGCCCGGTGGGACGGCGTCCACACAGGCCTGTTCGGCGACGTCGGCTGCTTCTCGTTCTACCCGGTCAAGCACCTCACCAGCGGCGAGGGCGGGATGTTCGTCTGCCGCGACCCCGATCTTGCCGCCCGCGCGGCCCGCGTGCGGGGATTCGGCATCGACCGCACGCACACCGAGCGGTCCGCCCCGGGGGTCTACGACGTGACGATGCTGGGCCTCAACTACCGCATGAGCGAGCTGCAGGCCGCCCTCGGGCGCTCGCAGGTCGCGCGGGCCGGGCAGGTACTCGCACGTCGGGCGGAGAACTCCTCCGTCGTGGCGAACGCCCTCTCAGACCTGGACCACGTGCGCCTCATCGACGCCGCCGGTGGCGCGGCCGCGCAGAGCCACTACTGCGCGGGCCTCGTGCTGGAGGGGCCGCTCGCCTCGCGGCGCGATGCGGTGGCCGCCCGCATCAACGCGCTCGGCGTCGGCACGAGCGTCTACTACCCGCATCCGGTGCCGCGCCTGACCTGGTACCGGGAGCGCTACGGCGACGCCGGCGACCGCTTCCCGGTGGCGACCGAGCTCAGCGACAGCAGCATCTCCCTGCCGGTCGGCCCGCACCTGGAACCCGGCGACGCGGAGCGCGTGGGCGCCGCCGTGTGCACGGCCGTCCGGGAGGCTCTCGCGTGAGGGACATCTCCGGCTCCAAGATCGCGCTGCTCGGCGGTGCGGGGTTCATCGGGCACCACCTGGCGCTGGAGCTGGCCGAGGGCGGCGCCGAGGTGATCGTCGTCGATTCGTTCCAGGTCAACAACCTGCTCGCCGTGAAGGCCGGCAACGGCTACGGCCGCAATCGCGACCTCTATCTGCGGATGCTCGAGGAGCGCCAGCGGCTGCTGCGCGAGGCCGGCGTCGCGGTGCTGCCCCAGGACGCGCGCGACTACGGGGCGCTCAGCAACCTCCTCGGTGCCGAGCGGCCCGACGTGATCGTCCACCTGGCGGCCGTCTCGCACGCCAACCGGTCCGACAAGGACCCCTTCACCACCTTCGACCACAGCCTGCGCACGCTCGAAAACGCGCTCGACTGCGCCCGCGGCAACGTCGACCACTTCATCTACCTCTCCTCGAGCATGGCCTACGGCAACTGGAGCGCCGACGAGGTGGTCGAGGACACCCCTCTCGACCCCGTCGGCATCTACGGCGCCCTCAAGGCCGCGGGCGAGCTGATCGTGAAGGCCTACCAGCAGGTCTTCGGCCTGGACTACACGATCGTGCGGCCCTCGGCGCTCTACGGACCCCGCTGCGTCAGCGGGCGCGTGGGCCAGGTCTTCATCGAGAACGCCCTGGCCGGGGAGCCGCTGAGGGTGCGCTCGGACGGCGGCGGCCGGCTCGACTTCACCTACATCGACGACCTCGTGCAGGGCATCCGTCGCATCATCGAACACCCCGCCGCGCGCGGGGAGACCTTCAACCTCACCTACGGCGAGGGGCGCACGATCGCCGAGGTCGCCGCCCTCGTGTCGGAGGCCTTCCCCGAGGTCGAGGTGATCGCGGAGGATCTCGACCCGGACCGGCTGACCCCGCGCCGGGGCACGCTGAGCGTGGAGAAGGCCCGGCGGCTGATCGGGTACGCCCCCTCGCACCCGATCGAGGTGGGCTTCCGCCAGTACATCGACTGGTATCGCAGCTTCGTCCCGGAGGGTGCATCGCGGTGACGCGCGACCCGTGGCTCTCGGAGGTCATGGGGCATGCCGTCTGGAGCGTCGAGGGCCCGGGTGAGCCCGTGCCGGCCGGCCGCGCGATGCTGCAGGCCCGGATCCCCGCCGAGCGCGTGGACGTGGCGCGCGACCTCTGCGCCGAGGGCTTCTACCCGGTCGACATGGCGCTGACCCTGCGACGGGGTACGGACGCCGGGCCCGAGCCCGATCACCCGGTGCGGCCGGCCGCACCGGGTGATCGCGAGGCCGTGGCCGGCGTCTCGGCGCGCGCCATGACGACCTCGCGCTTCAGCCTCGACCCGGCCATCCCGGCCGGCACGGCCGCGCGGGTGAAGGGCGAGTGGGCCGCCAACTGCGTGGCGGGCGCACGGGGCATCGGGGTCACCGTGGCCGAGGTGGAGGGGGCCGTCGCGGGCTTCCTGGCCGTGGTCGCCTCCGGCGGCCGTCGCGTGATCGACCTGGTCGCCGTGGACGAGGGCTTCCGCGGCCGCGGCGTGGGACGGGCGCTGGTCGCCGACTTCGTCCGCCGCCACGGGCCGGCGTCGGAGGGTCTGGTGGTCGCCACCCAGGCGGGTAACGCCCCATCGCTCGCGCTCTACGAGTCTCTCGGCTTCCGCGTGGCCGAGGCGGCGTGGGTGCTCCACCGCCACGTGGGGCCCTGATGCGCCTCGGCCCGGTCGATCTCGAGGCGCGCGTCGCCGTCGTCGCCGAGATCGGCAACAACCACGAGGGCGACCTCGACGTGGCGCGGGCCCTGGTGGACGCGGCCGCCGCTGCCGGCTGCGACGCCGTCAAGCTGCAGGCCCTGACGGCCTCCGGCCTCGTCGGCCCCGCAGACCCGGCCCGCGTGGCCCAACTGCGCTCCTACGAGCTCGGGGTCGAGGGGTACCGCGAGCTCTGCCGCCGGGGCCGCGCGCACGGCATGGCGGTGGGGGTGACGCCGCTCGCGATCGGGATGATCGACGCGCTCGCCGGGGAGGCGGACTTCTGGAAGGTGGCCTCCGGCGACAACGACCACATGCCCATGCTCGACCGGCTGGCGGGCGCCGGCCCCCCGGTGGTCATCTCCTCGGGTGGCGCCGACCTCGGTGCGATGCGCGCCGCGGTGGAGCGCCTCGCCGGGGCCGAGGTCTGCGTGCTGCACTGCGTGTCGGCCTACCCGACACCCGACGACGACGCGAACCTCCGGGCCATCCCCGTGCTGGCCGATGCACTCGGCGTGACCGTCGGATACTCGGACCACACGCTCGGTATCGCCGCCGCCCCGCTCGCGGTGGCGCTCGGCGCGCGGGCGATCGAGAAGCACATCACCCTCGACCGCGGGCGCACGACCTTCCGCGATCACGCACTCTCGGCCGACCCGTCGGACATGGCCGCCCTGGTGCGCGCCGTGCGCCAGGCCGAGGCGATGCTCGGCGACGGCGATCCGGGCGTGCGGCGCTCGGAGGCCGGGTCGCTGCCCGGCATGCGCCGTTCGGTGTGCGCCGCGCGCGACCTCCCCGCGGGTCACGTGCTCACCGCGGACGACCTCACCTGGCTGCGCCCGGGTGGGGGCGTGGCGCCGGGCGACGAGGGCGCGCTGCTCGGGCGGAGGCTCGCCCGCGACGTCGCCGCGGGGATGCCCGTCGGCCCTGCCGACCTGGGGGGCTGAGGCGTGTGCGGCATCGCCGGCTACATCGGCACCCGGCCGCCCGACGACGCGCGCGTGGCGGCGGCTCTCGCGGCCCTCGGGCACCGCGGCCCCGACCACGCCGGCTCGGAGCGGATCGCGACGCCCGACGGCGGCTGGTGCGTGCTCTGCCATACGCGCCTGTCGATCATCGACCTCGACCCGCGGGCGAACCAGCCCTTCCGCGACGGCACCCGCCTGCTGGCGCTGAACGGCGAGCTCTACGACTACCGCGAGCTGCGGGCGGCCCTCGAGGCCGAGGGCGAGCGGTTCGTCACCGCCTCCGACACCGAGGTGCTCGCCCGCGCGATCGGCGTCTGGGGCTGGGATGCCCTCGACCGGATGGAGGGCATGTGGGCCTTCGCCCTCTACGACGAGCGCAGCGGCGAGCTCTCGCTCTGCCGCGATCGCTTCGGCGAGAAGCCGCTCCACATGCACCGCGACGCCGACGGGCTGTGGTTCGCCAGCGAGCCGCCGGCCCTCTTCGCGTTGATGGGGCGCGCCCTGCCGCCCGACCGCGAGCACCTGCGGCGCTTCCTGGTGAACGGCTACAAGGCGCTCGGCACGGTGGAGAGCACCTGGTTCTCGGGGGTGCGCGAGCTGCCCGAGGCGACCCTCCTCACCACCACGGCGCGGGGACCCGAGCGGCGGCGGGCGTACTGGGCGCCGTCATCGGCGCAGGAGCCCGACATGACCCGCGAGGAGGCCGTCGCCGGGGCCCGCGAGCGGCTGATCCGCTCGGTGGAGCTGCGCCTGCGCGCCGACGTGCCGCTCGCCTTCTGCCTGAGCGGCGGGGTCGATTCGGTGGGTCTCGCGGGCATCGCCACTCGGGCCCTCGGGCGGCAGGTGCACGGCTTCACCGTGGTCAACACCGACGCCCGCTACGAGGAGGCCGACATGGTGGAGGCCGCCGTCTCCGCCCTCGGCGTCGACCACCACGAGGTGCCGCTCGAGACCGACGCCTTCCTGCCGCGTCTGCGCGGGCTGGTGGGCGGCCACGGCGCCCCGGTCGCCACGATCACCTGGTACGCCCACTGGCGGCTGATGGAGCGGGTGGCGGGGGAGGGCTATCGCGTGTCGGTCAGCGGCACCGCGGCCGACGAGCTCTTCTCGGGCTACTACGACCACCACCTGATGTACCTGCGCGACGTGCACGGCGACCCGGCGCTGCACGCCGCCTCGAGGGAGGCCTGGGAGCGCCACGTGCGCCCGATGACGCGCAACCCCCACCTGCGCGACGCCGACCTGTTCGTCCGCGACCCGGCCTTCCGCGAGCACGTGATCCTCGACGCCGACGTCTTCTCGGGGTGGCTCACCGAGCCCTTCGCCGAGCCCTTCGAGGAGGCCGCGTTCGGCGGCGACCTGCTGCGCGGGAGAATGCTGAACGAGCTGACGCGCGAGGCGGTGCCCGTGATCCTGCGAGAGGACGACCGCAACGCCATGCACTGGTCGGTGGAGAACCGCTCTCCCTACCTCGACCGGCCGCTGGCCGAGCACTGCGCGCGCATCCCGACGCGCCACCTGATCCACGACGGCTTCGCCAAGTCGGTGTTGCGCGACGCTCTGCGCGGCCTGGCGCCGGACGCGGTGCTCGACAACCGCCGCAAGGTCGGCTTCAACGCCCCGATCGGCGACCTGCTCGACCGCTCCGACCCGGCGGTCCGCGCCGAGGTGCTCGCCGATTCGCCGGTGTGGGACCTGGTGCGCCGCGACGCCGTCGAGCAGCTCATGGACTCGCCCGACCTGCCCAACAGCCGCTCCAAGTTCCTGTTCTCGTTCCTCAACGTGAAGATGTTCCTCGAGGAGTGCGGAGGGGGCTGACCCGGGGCGTCAGGCGCGGCGATAGCGCGAGGCGATGTAGTCGTCGACCCAGTTGCGCGAGCTGCGCCACTGTCCATCGGCGCCCTTCGTCGCCTGGAGGCGCCCTCTGCTGGCGGCGACTCTCAGCGCGCTCGCGGAGAGCTCGGGCGTGGCGAGCGCGCCGAGGGGGACGAGTCGGGCGGGCCCGGCGATCGCGGGCATCGCGAACCGGTAGAGGTTGTCGAGGATCGCCCGCGCGATCAGCTCGCCGAGTGGAGCGTGGTCTCCTCCGTCTGCCCTCCGCAGCGCGCCGAGGTACCGGCGACGTTCCTTCTTGTAGACGATGGCCGGTGGGTATCCGAGCCGGACGAGCACGAGATTCATGATGAGCCGGCCCGTCCGCCCGTTGCCGTCGAGGAACGGGTGGATACGCTCGAACTCGGCATGGCGTGCGGCGAGGATCTCAGGGATCTGCGCATGGCGGTCGTGGATCGTCGCCACCGACGCCACCCAGCTCGTGACCTGCGGCTCGACATCCGGCCAGGGTGGAGGCGTCATCCCGCCGGGGAACGGCTGGATGTCGTGCCTGCGAAACGAGCCCGGGCTCTCCGCCCACCTGGCCGCGGGGTGAGGGGAGACCCCCCACACGGGGGACATCGCCATCTCATGGATGCGACGGACCTCGGTCAGGGAGAGCACGTCGCCGGAGGACCAGTCGCCGGGTTCGATGGCCTGTCCGTAGACCCACTCGGCCGCGTCGGCATAACCGCGGACTTCCATGTACTCCGTGAGGTCCTTGCCACCGACCGCGCGACCCTCCTCGAGAAGGGTCTCCACTTGCTTCAACACCAGCGTGTTGCCCTCGATGGCGGTCGAGTGGTGAGCCTCCTCGAACCAGATGTCCCGCCAGATGCCGGCGGCTTCGAGCGGGTTCGGAAGCCCACCCAGTCTCTGCCACATCTCGGCGATCTGCGTGTCCAGCCGGAGATAGACCTGCTCTCGAGAAGGTCTGCCGCGGGGCATACGAGGCCTTTTGTCGCGTCGGACGAAGATCGAATGTACCGAACAAAATCACTTTTGTCGCGCGCGGAGACAACCCAAACGAACAGAACAAGAATCATCCAGAGGACGGGCTCGATGCGACGACCTCAGGTCGTCCACCCCGGGGCCGATAGAGCCGGGGTGAGCGATCTCCCGACGACCGCGCGCCCCGGGCTCGCGCCCGAGGCGCTCTGGCACCGCGCCGCGGTGGACATCGTCCTCGACGAGGCGCACCGTGCGGGCGCCGCCCGCAGCTTCCTGATCGCGCCCTACCCGGTCGAGTCCGGTGAGCTGGCGGGCGCCGCGGTGCGCGACCTCGATCCGCGCCCGTCGGATCTCGGCGACGACCTCGCGGGCCTCCTCGGCACGCGTGCCCTCGCCACGACCTGCGTCGCCCTGGTCGACTGCTTCGCCCAGACCCCCGCCCACGCGATCGCGCACGAGATCGCGACCCTCGTCGGCCGCTGCGCCGTCGTCGTGGTCGTCGAGCGTCCCACCGCCCACGGCCCGGAGCCGATCTCGCTGCTGGCCCCCTTCGGCATCGTCGCCACGAGCGACGTCGCCGCCGACACCCCGGCCGGCCGGGCGCGGGTGATGGCCTTCGCCGACCGCGGCGCCTCGGCGCCGCTCGTCGCCGGCGCCCTCGACGTCTTCCTCATGGACTGGCACGGCAAGGCGCGCACGATCGCCGACGCCCTCTCCGCCGCCGGCCACCGCCTCGTGGGGCACCCCTCGATCGCCGACGTGGCGATGATCAACAACGACTACCCCGGCCTCGGGCGCCTGCCCTATCTGGACGCCTGCGTCGACAACGGCGGGCGCGCCTACCTCTATCCCGACGGCGCGGCCTCGACGCTGATGGCCGCCTGGGACGGGCTCTACGAGCCCTACGAGCGGCTGTCGGGCGTCCTCTCGTGCGCCCCCGGGCACGTCGAGGTGGCGCGCCGCTACGGCTATCCGCACCCGGTCCACGTCGTCGGGTGGGGCATGTGCGGGCTGCGCGACCGACGGGCCGGCGGCCCTCTGCGCCGCGTCCTGCTCGCCCCCGAGCACCCGCCGTACCACGGCAACCCCCGCCCGCCGGTGCAGAACGCGGAGGCCCTGCGCGGGACGGTGCGCGTGATCGGCGACATCGCCGAGAACGGCCTCTGGGAGGATCCGCGCGTCACCTACGTGCACGGCGAGACCGGGCACTTCGACGAGATGATCGCCCAGATCGACGCCCACGACGCCGTGCTCGCCACCAGCACCTTCGGCTGCCTGGCCGTGGCGCGCGGCGTGACGACCGTGATGTGGAACACCGACGTGCAGTACCACCACGAGACCAACGCCGTCGCCGCCCACATCGACGACTACCGCGACTACGTCCGCTACCCGTTCGACCTCTCCTCGGGCGGGACGGTCGCCGACCTGCTCGAGGCCGCGAACGCCGACGAGGCGGGCGTCGCGCAGTGGCGCGCCCGCTTCGTCGGCGACCCGCTCGACCCGGTGGCCCTCACCGCCGCGATCGGCGGCTGAGGGGCTTCAGCTCCACTCCGCCCCCATCGCCTCGTCAGATGCGACGTGGACGAGTCCGGGTGTGCCAATAGTCTCGCCCGGCGACGGATCCGTCCGCTGCCGGACACATACCGGGTGGTCCTTCCCTTGGGACGGCGACGTCAGGGAGTCATCACACCGTGGACGAGACCCAGTTCGAACAGATCTACCGCGCCCGGCTCGGGCAGGTCCTCGCATACGTCCGGCGACGCGCTGCGAGCGCAGAGAGTGCCGAGGAGGTCGCAGCTGAGACGTTTCTCATCGCGTGGAGACGGCGCGACGAGCTTCCGGCCGAGCCCCTTCCCTGGCTGTACGGGGTCGCGCGGCGGGTGCTGTCGAATCAACGCCGAGGCGACGGCCGCCGTGCCGCCCTGCTCGACGCCCTGGCTCATGACCGCACAGGGCCCGCGGGCGCACTCGCGGATCACCTGGCTCCGTTCACGCCCGTCGAGAGCCGGCTTGCGAGCGCCCTGATCGCTCTCGAGGACGACGACCGGGAGGCGCTCATGCTCGTCGCCTGGGAGGAGCTCGGATACCGCGACGCGGCTGCGGTCCTCAGCATCTCCGAGCCCGCCTTCTCGCGGCGATTGCGCCGCGCGCGTTCGCGCCTGGAAACGCTCCTCGACGAGGCGCCGGAGCCGGCACCGCATCCCACCACCAGCCCCAAGGAGGCGCGACCGTGACCGTCGCCGACGACCAGGTCCTCACCCGCCTGGGGCTCGCGAACCCCGTGGCTTCACCGGTCACCCCGGCAGCGGGTGGTCGCGTCGAGGCGCTGCTCGAGGCGATTCTCGCCGACCCGGACGGGGCGGCTCGCCCGATCGCCGAGCCGCGGCCCGTGAGGCGGCCCCGCCAGGCTCGGCGGCTCCTCGCGATCGGCCTCGTCGGGGCGACGGTGATCGCCGGTGTCGCCTACGGGGCCGTTCGGTGGACCGAGGACGATCTGCCGGCCGCCGGACGCGGGCCGAGTGCCTTCGTGCTGCCGGGCACCGACATCCTCCCCGGGGGCGCCGAATCGCGCCGGCCGCCACTCTTCGCCGAGCTGCCCGTCCGGCCGGCGATCGCGTTTCCGGTCGGGGTCAGCTACCGCGACGCGGTCGTCGCGTACTACGAGGCGCGCCAGGCGGGCGAGGTTCTGCCTGACGGGGCGACACTCGTGGATCCCCTGCCCGCCGGCAAGGTGGTGCGCGTCGCGGGCGGCCAGGTGGCCCTCGATCCCGCCGCCCCGGTCGGCTACGACCTCGGCACCGGCCTGGTCCGGCGCTTCCCCGACGCGTCCCCCTCCAGCATCCCCGCCCCGGTGCTTCCTCGCTGTCAGGTCCTGCTCGGCATGAGCGATGCTGCCGGCGCGGACTGCCCGGGCGCGCCGGCGCGCGTGGCCCAGGTCCAGGAGAAGGAAGGCGCCTGGCGATCGGCCGGCACCATCGCGGTCACCGCCGCCCCGGCGCTCCTGCCGACGACCGTCTCCCTCCTGAGCCGTCCGATCACTCCCGCGGACGCGGTCCCGGAGATCTGGCGCGACCCGGTGGCTTTCCCGCAGTTCGCCCAGTTCGGGGCCGACCTCGATGGCGCGCGGCTGGCCCTCGAGCGGGCGGGCGCACGCTTCTTCGTCATCCCCGCATCCGATGAGTCGGTGTGCATCGTCAGCGAGGGCCGGATCGGTTCCTCCACCACCTGTGCGTCGTTGTCCAACTTGGCGGTGGATGGGGCGATCCTCATCACTGCGGCCAACCCTGACGGAACGACGACCCACTCGGCCCTCGTGGCCGACGGATGGGTCAGCGCCGAGACATCCGACGGCCGGAAGATCGCCGTCGCCGGCAACTTCCTGAGCGTCACCGGGCCCGACGGTGGCCTCCGGATCACCCTCGTCGGAGCGGGCCGGCGCCGTGTGATCACCAGGGGGTGAGGTATCTCGCCCGTGAACCTCAGCGGTAGTCGCGCCTCGGGCGGATGGACATCGAGAACGAGTGAGGGGCGCATGGATCCGCATGAACAGGCACCACCGTCGCGCAACGGCAGAGGGAGGTGGGCTCTGCGCCTTGCCGCGAGCGGGGCGATCGTCTTCGTCGCGCCACTCGGCGTGACCGTGGCATCGGGTGATCACGGTTCCGCGCATTCACCCGGCCCTACGTTGCCATCCGGGGTGGCCTCCGATCGAAGCGAAGCACTCGACCGCATGCCCGATCGGGTCCTCGTCTCGACCCTCGACGGCGGGATCCTCAGGCGCGCCGACGGCACGCCGGTCACCGTGCCCGTGGGGCAACTTCAACGCGGAGAGATCACCCGGGCCGAGGCAGACCGCCAGTTCGCCGACATCGACAGATTGCAGCGTCTCGACGCCTGCCTCAGAGGCGTCGAGATTCCGGTCAGCGTCTCGGTCGAGGGCGCCTTCACCCACGAGGAGATCCACGCGCTCGCGAAGACCGCGCTCGCCGATGCGATAACAGCGAACGGCGGAAGGCGGACTGAGTCGGCCTGTTGACAGGCAGGGCGTGCACGTTGCCCTCAACCCGGATCAGGCGGCGGCGACCACCGCGGCCGTGCGCACGCCGAGGAACTGACTGCGCTGCTGCTCGTCCCACCACGACGGCGCCTCGCCCGGGATGTCGTCGAGGAAGTCGTGCTGCTCGAGGACCATGTCGAAGCCGGCCCGGCGGATCGTCTCCAGCAGGTGGCGGCGCTCCACCCAGAACGAGTGCTCGTTGCCCCAGGAGGCGCCGCGCGATGCCTCCATCTCCTCCAGGCTGACGCCCGGCGGCAGATCGACGTACCACTTGCCGAGCACGCCCTCGTGCTCGGTCATCTCCGACAGCGCGAAGTAGGGGCTCGGCGGGAAGTCGGCGTAGTGGGTGTTGAGGATCAGCAGCCGGTCGGTGATGGCGCCGAGCGCCATGACGTGCTCGACCGGCCGGTCGAGGTGGTAGAGCAGGCCGCAGCAGAAGGCGGCGTCGAACCGGCCGTACGAGCCCACGAAGCGGGCGTCGTCGACCACGAACGAGAGGTTCGGCAGGTCGTGGGAGTCCTGCACCAGGCGGCAGCGGGCGACGTTCGACTCGCGCGCCTCCAGGCCGAGCACCTCGTATCCCGCGCGGGCGAACTCGAGCGCGAAGCCGCCCTCGCGGCAGCCGAGGTCGATGACGCGCGGCGGGTTCGCCGGGTCCTCGATGGGGCAGAACGTGGCGAGCGAGCGCAGCGACGCGCGGCAGAGGGCGCTGTCGCGCAGCAGGGGCTCGCCCGGCATCGTGCGCGTCCCGTCCGGGAACTCGATGCTGTGACTCTCGAAGGGCATGAGCTCCATCGGGAACCTCCTCATGGCGGCCGGGGCGGGCGCCGTGTCGTGTGTGGGGTGATCGGGCGCGGCGCTCACGTGCCCGCGCCCTCCAGGTCGCGGAGCCAGAGCTCCACGTTGAGCACCTGCCAGAGGAACATCATGTGGTTGTCGCGAGGCTCGCCCGACAGCACGATCGCCTCGTGCTCGGCGGCGAGCCGCTCCACCTCGGCCGGGTCGTACACGCCGCGCTCGCGGAAGGGCCGCGAGCGCACCAGGTCCATCAGGGCCTCGCGCCCGGCGCCGGTGAACCAGCGGTGGGCCGGCGCGTTCCAGCCGGTCTTGGCGACGCGGGTGCGCGTCGCCTCGGGCAGCACGCCCCGCATGGCCTCGCGCAGGAGCTGCTTGGTGGTGCCGGCCCGGATCTTCAGGTCGCCGCGCAGCGGCAGCATCAGCTCCACCAGGCGGTGGTCGAGGAAGGGGTGGAAGCGCTCCATGCCGACCGCCGCCATCGTGCGGCTCTCGGCGCGCAGGCAGCAGGGCAGGGTCTCGCGCGTCAGGTCCTGCCAGGCGCGGTTCGACAGCGCCGAGCCGAAGGGGTGCTCCATCGTCGGCGAGAAGTCGGCGAGGGCCGGCATCGCGGGGCCGAGCGCGGCGGCGTAGCGCTCGATTCGGGCGCGGTCGGGCAGGATGCGGCCGGGCTCCGAGGGGTCGATCAGGCGGTCCATCATCGCCTCGGCCACGGCGCGGTCCTTGCGGTGGACCGGGTGGTCGTGGTGGGCGGCCCAGGCGGCGATCTCGGCGGAGAGCTCGGTCTCGCGGCCGGCCGCCCGGAGGTCGGCGAAGAGCGCGGGGAAGTACTCGTACTCGCCGGCGTTCAGCTCGTCGCCGCCGAGCCCGCCGAGCAGGCTGCCGAAGCCGAGCTCGCGGCAGCGGTCGGCCAGTAGGCGGTGAGAGAGCCACGTGGCGGTGGCGACCGGCTCGTCCTGCTCGGCCACCATCTTCGCGACGATCCCGACCACGTCGGGCGCGTCGTCGAGCTCCACCGGGTGCCACGGGTCGGCACGCTCGCCGAGCATGTCGGCGATCTCGTCGCGCTCGTCGTAGGTGGGGTCGCGGTAGACCGTCGAGAACGCCGGCTGGGGGCCGCCGAGGGCGCGTGCCGCGCAGGCGATCACCGAGGAGGAGTCCATGCCGCCCGACAGGGTGAACGCCGGGTCCGGCGCCAGGCGCACGCGGCGCTCGACGGCGTCCATCAGCAGCTCGCGCAGGCGCTCGGCGAGCTCGGCGGGCGTGCCCTCGGGCTCGGCGGGAGAGGGGCTCCAGTAGCGCTCGGCCCGCACGTCGCCCCCGGCGATCCGCACCACGTGCGCCGCGGGGACCTGCGCGACGTCGCGGTAGGGCGAGCGGTCGGGCGCGTCGTCGAAGGTGCGGTAGTGCGAGGCCGCGAGCCGGGAGAGGATCCCCGGGTCGACCTCGCGCCCGACGCCGGGCCGGGCGAGCAGGGGCCGCGGGCGGGAGGCGAAGGCATGGCCCTTCGCGGTGACTGCGTGGTAGAGCGGTCGCAGGCCGAAGCGGTCGCGACCCAGCCAGAGCTCGCGCGTCGCCGGATCCCATACCGCCACGGCGATGTCGGCGTTGAGTCGCGCGAGGGCGCCGGCCGGGCCGTGGGCGCGCCAGAGCGCGGCCACGCACTCGGCGTCGCTCGCCGCGGCGGGCAACTCGTCGCGGTTGAAGATGCGGCCGTCGAGTGCGACGACCAGCCCCTGCGCGCGCACGGCGCCCGGGCCGAGCGCGCCCGTCTCGCCGTCGAGGGCGATCACCCCGGGCGGCTCGCCACCACGTGGCACCAGGGCTGCGCCAGGGCGCCGCGGAACAGGATGCGCTCGCCGGCCGCCGTGGGCACGGTGTAGCTGATGATCTCGTCGTCGCGCGCGGGGCGCGGCAGGTCGATCGGGATCGCGAAGGGGTGGATCGCCGGCGGCTCGAGCCCCGCGGCCGCGCAGGCGTCGCCGAGCAGGGCGTAGGGCCGGAAGTGCAGCACCAGGCCGTCGGGATGCGTCGCCGACGCCTCCCGGATCGTCAGGTGCTGGTCGAAGGGGTGGAACAGGTCGAAGGCGACCAGGCTGCCGCCGGGCGCGAGCGCGCCGGCCACCGAGGCGAGGGCCCGCGCCAGGTCCTCGTCGCCGAGCAGGTAGAGCACGGCGTTGATCACGATCACGTCGAAGGCGCCCGGGTGCCCGATGTCGAGCAGGTCCATCTCGGTGAAGGTCATCTGCGCGAGGTCGGGCGCGGCGTGGCAGGCGTCGAGGGCCTCGGGCATCAGCTCGCCGCCCCAGAGCTCGGCGTCCGGCAGGGCCCGCGCCAGGTGGCGCAGCAGGTTGCCCGTGGAGCAGCCGATGTCGAGCACCCGGGGGGCGGGGGAGCCCGCCGGGCGTCCGGCGAGGGCGGTGGCGACGTGGCCGATCAGCACGCGGTCGCTCTCGCGCGGCTCGGCGGCGTAGCGCTGCTGGTAGTCGGTGTAGCCGGCGGCGAACTCGCCGTCGGAGACGTACTCGCGGTAGCCGGGGCCGAGGGTCGTCATCGCTCCGCCACCACGAAGGTCCACCAATGAGGGTGACCGATCACCATCTCGGGCTCGCCGCCGGTGCGGCGGTCGACGACCGTGCGCGGGGTGAACCCGTGGGAGGCGATGAGGTCGGTCACCTCGTCCAGGTCGTACCGATTGACGTGGACCTTGAGCCGCGCGCCACCATCGAGGTGCTCGTCGACCACCCAGGAGTGCCGCGCGCCCTCGCCGAGGCTCTCCCGGAGCACCAGCGTGCGGCGGGCCGTCTCGAGCAGGCGCTCGAGGGGCCGGTGCACGTTGTCGAGGTTGGAGAGCACGTTCATGCACACGACGTGGTCGGCCTCGCCGGCCAGGTCCTCGATGCGGAGCACGCGCAGGCGATCGGCCGGCAGGCCGTGGGCAGGCAGGTGCGCGCGGCCGATGCTGATGAACGTCGCCGAGGCGTCGATGCCGAGGTACTCGGCCGGGATGCCGCGCGAGCGGAGCGAGTGCCAGAGATGGCCGCTGCCGCAGCCGGCGTCCAGCACCGTCTCGCCCGCTCGCACCCGTGGGGCGAGCAGCTCGGCGGCCTGGGCGGCGCAGGTCATCTCCGGCGCCTCCCCCCGGGCGCGGGCGGCGTAGAGCTCGCGCACGGCCGCGCTGTGCTCCCACACCGCGTGGGAGTCCCAGCCGTCGTCGCGGATCACGGGGCGGTGCCGGTGACGACCACCGACGACGCCATCACCAGGCCGCGCGGGTCGGACGGGTCCGCGTCCATCGCGAGGCTCGCCCGGCGCTGGAGGGCGGGCACGGCGTCGCCCGCGAGCGGCGGCAGGCGGTGGAAGTGGAGGAACAGCAGGCGCACGTCGCGCAGGCCTGCCGCCTCGGCGGCGTCGCGCAGCGCGAGCGGGTTGTGGGCCCGCGAGAGCACCTCGTCGTAACCGGGCGCCCCGTCCTCGCCGGTGCGCAGCGGGGGCAGGTCGGTGCGGAAGCGATCGTCCATCGCGGCGAGGCCGCGCTCCAGGCCCTCGCGCTCCTCGGGCAGGGCCTCGGCGCGCAGGCCATCCACGTCGATCAGTTCGTGGAAGAGGTCGCGCGAGTAGCGGTTGAGCGTGAAGAGGCCGAACAGCTCGTTGCGCGCGGTCGCCGCGACCAGCCCGCCGGACCTCACGGACCCGGCCAGGGAGGCGAGCACCGCGGCGTCGCCGTCCGCCGGGATGTGCGGCAGCACACCCGCGCACACGGCGGCGTCGAAGCGGCGCCCGGGCTCGCCGGGCGGATGGAAGGCCTCCGGGTCGAGGACGCTCCCCTCCCAGACGGCCCGGTCGTCTCCCAGCACGCGGCGCGCCTCGGTCACCATCTCGGGCGTCAGGTCGAAGCCGTACGGGCGGATGCCGGTGCCGTCGAGATGGCGCAGGAACGACGCCGGCCCGCAGCCGGCATCGAGCACGTCGCGCGCTCCCGCCTCGGCCAGGAGCCGCAGCAACAGGTCGCGGTGCACCGGGGGGTGGGCGGCCGCCTCTCCGTAGTACTCGTCGTGGTAGGTGGTGCTCCAGGTCGAGTAGCAGCGGCGCACGGCGTCCTCGGCCGCCCGGCGCTCATCGGCCACGGCGGGCCACCAGCCACATGTGCGAGGAGAGCCCCGCGTCGGCGAGGAAGCGCTGGAAGGGCTCGCCGAGGCGCTCCCACTCGTCGATCAGCACCCGCCGCAGCAGCGGTTGACCCGACAGGTCGAGGTCGCCGCGCAGGGCGGCCTCGCGCACGAACTCGGCGTCGAGGCGCCCGGGCGTGGCGACCTCCAGCACCTCCAGGCCCGCCCGCTCCACCAGCCCCGCGAGGCCGGCGGGGGAGAAGAGGTTGAGATGCTCGGGATCGACCGCCAGCGACGCGGCGCCGAGCGTCGCGATGTCGAACCCCTCCGCGTTGGGGCAGGTCAGCAGCAGCAGGCCGCCGGGGCGCAGGAGGTCGCGGCACGCGGCCACGACGCCCGCCGGGTCGTGGAGGTGCTCGATCACCTCGAAGCCCGCCACCACGTCGGCAGGCGGCAATTGCGCGGCGGCCTGCTCGACGCCCATCTCGACCGTCTCGACGCCCCGCTCGCGGCACGCGGCCGCGAGGCCGGGCGTCGGCTCCACCGCGATCACGCGATCGAAGCCCTCCCGCGCCAGGGCCGAGAAGGTGCCGAAGCCCGGGCCGATCTCGACCAGGGTGCCGGGGCGGACGCCGTGCTCGGCGCAGAGCTCGAGCAGCCGCACGAGGCGCGGGCGCTGCACCTTCTCGCGGCGGGCGTCCTCGGACGCGGGGAAGATCTCCTCGGCCCAGAGCCGGTAGGCCTCGGAGCCCGCGTAGTGCTCGGCGAGGTCGTCCGGAGAGGGCCGCGGGGTCATGTAGAGCGTCGCGCAGCCCGGGCACGCCGCCCAGTCGAAGCCGTCCTTGGAGAACCCTGGGCCGGGCTCGTCGCGCCCGCAGGCCGGACACGCCGCGGGGGCGAGGTGGGCCCGCTCGCGCAGGCGGGTGCAGTCGCGCGCGTAGGCCGCCTCCTGGGCGGCCAGCAGCGACGGCGGGCAGAGCTCCGACTCCGACAGCGGCGGCTGGCTGCTCACGCGGCGACCGCCGGCGCGCCGATCACGTCGCGCACCCACTCGCCGGCCTCGCGATGCCAGACGCGCGGGTCGCGGAAGGTGTCGGCCACGCGGTCGAACCACTCCTCGGTGGTGCCGGTGTAGGTCAGCCAGCGGGCCAGGTCGCGCGGCTTGACGTGGTCGTGCCGGAGCACCAGCGCGATGCCCTCGTCGCGGCTGATGGCGCCCGCCCGGATGTCCTTGCAGGCGTGGTCGGTCGCGCGGCCGTAGCCGAACTTGATGAACTTCATGTAGTCGTGCACGCCGTTCTCGTGCATGTCGTCGAGGTTCGAGAAGCGGCGATAGGTGCGGTCGAAGGGCTCGTCGGAGACCTCGAATCCGTAGCGGTCGATCATCTCGTGGACGTGCTCGTTGGCGTCCCACGGGACGAAGTTTCCGAGGTAGATGCCGCGCAGGTCGATCGCGTGCATGGCGGCGTCGGAAGGGTAGCGGTACGCCGTCATATCGCCTGCCCGCAGACCCTCGAGTCCCACGAAGTAGTTCCACTCGTAGCCACGCGCGAAGTGCTCGTAGCGGTCGCGGTAGCTCATCTCGGGGAAGTCGTCGAACGAGAACTGGCCGCCGAGGTCGAGGTAACCGTGCTCGCCCCAGATCACCAGGGGGATGCCGCGCCGCACGGCCTCCTGCACCGGGGCCGTGGTGATGCCGACGTGGGCGTGCCAGTTCATGTCGCCCATCACGCTCATGCCGAGGCGGTTCAGGGCGGTGAGCGTCCGCACCGACGGCGAGATCATCACGTGGTCGAGGCCGAAGACCTCCTTCATGCGGTGCACGTTGCGCCAGCCCGCGGGGGTCCAGTTGTTGCCGTTGTAGGTCACCAGCAGCGGGTTGAAGCCGAGCTCGACGATCGTGTGCGCTTGGAACCACGAGTCCTTGCCGCCGCTCACCGGGATCACGCAGTCGTGGCGGCTGCCGTCGCGGCTGCGCGCGCGCTCGAGCAGCTCCACGAGCAGCTCGCGGCGACGGGCCCACTCGGAGGCCGGGATCTCCATGCGCGCGTCGTGTACGCGGCAGCCGCTGCAGACGCCGTGCTCGTCGAGCTCCAGGGGGACCGCGCTGATGACCGGGTAGACGCACCGCGCGCACCAGCGCATCGGCTCGGGGGGCCGCGGCGTGTCGCGCGGAAGGGGGGCCGCGGCGGCCGCGGCGCGCGCGGCGATGCGGCGGTCGCGCTCGCCGGTGTCGATCTCCCGCTCGCGCGGGAAGAAGCGGCTGCCCAGCGACACGGGGCGCACCGGCACTCCCGCGCCGATCATCTCCCGCTTGGCGTTGGGGTAGCTGAGCTCGAAGAAGTGGAACAGGTTGGCGGCGGCGGCCGCGGCGGCGCCCGCCGCGATGGCGGGGGCCAGGTGCTCGTAGCGACCCACTCCGCCGCAGGCCACGACCGGGATGGTGACGGCCTCCGACACCGTGCGCACCAGGTCGAGGTCGTAACCCGAGCCGGTGCCGTCGCGGTCGACCGACTGCAGCAGGATCTCCCCGGCCCCGCGCCGCTCGGCCTCGGCGGCCCACTCGGCCGGGTGCAGGCCGGTGCGCCGCGATCCGCCGTCGGCGAGGACCTCCAGCGTGCCGTCGGCCGCGCGCTCGGCGTCGATGCCGACCACGACGAACTGCGCGCCGAAGCGCCCGGCGGCGGCGCCGATCAGGTCGGGGTCGTCGAGGGCGCCGGTCGTGATCACGCACTTGTCGGCGCCGGCCTCGAGGCGCAGGCGCATGTCCTCCAGGGTGCGGATGCGGCCGCCGAAGGTGAGCGGCATGGCGCAGGCGGGGGCGACCGCGCGCAGGACGTCCAGGGCGGTGGTGCCGGCCATGCGGAGCTCGAGGTCGTCGCGGCGCAGGTCGTGGTGGTCGTGGTCGCTGATGTCGAGAAGCACCAGCTCGTCGACGTTCCAGTGCGAGTAGCGCTCGGCCGTCGCGACCGGGTTGCCGATCACCTGGTGGATCCGGAACCACTGGCTGCGCACCAGCAGGCCGTGCTTGAGCAGCAGCACCGGAACCAGGCGCGGGCGCACGGCGCTCACGCCGGCACCGCCGATGCGACGAAGCGCTCCAGCATCTCCAGGCCCGCGTCCTGGCTCTTCTCGGGATGGAACTGGACGCCGGTCACCGATCCGCGGCGCACGATCGCCGTCACAGGTCCGCCGTAGTCGAAGACACCGGCCACGTCGGCCGGGTCGTCGGGGATCAGGTGGTAGCCGTGGGCGAAGTAGTAGGCGGTGTCGTCCTCGGAGGCGGTCGAGACGTCTCCGACGTCGGCGACGTCTGAGACATCGGCGATGTCGCACCAGCCGATGTTCGGCACGGGCAATGCGGAATCGGCCGGGGCCAGGCGCACGACGCGGCCGGGCACGATGCCGAGCCCGTCGTGGCTCCCGTGCTCCTCGCTCGCGTCGGCCAGCAGCTGCATGCCCAGGCAGATGCCGAGCAGCGGGCGCCCCGCGGCGGCGTGGGCGCGCAGCGGCTCCACCAGTCCCTGCTCTCGCAGGGCGGCCATGCCGTCGCCGAAGGCCCCGACGCCCGGCAGGATCACCGCGCTCGCGCCCTCCAGCTCTCCGGCCGACCGCGCCGTCATGCTCCCGGCACCCACCCTGCTCAAGGCCTGGCGGACCGAGCCGATGTTGGACAGCCCGATGTCGACGATCATCAGCACCGTCGTGTATTCGACACCGCGGCTTCGTATCTTACGATCGCGCCGACGCCGATCCGGGAGGCTCCAGTGAGGTGGTGCAGTCGCTGCGTCCTCCCCGACACGCGGCCGAACCTCGCGCTCGACGCCGAGGGCGTCTGCACGGCCTGCCGCGCCCACGAGGCGCGCCCCGACGTGGACTGGGACGCCCGCGCCGCGGACTGGGGTCGTCTGGTGGAGTGGGCGCGGGGGGGCGCGGACGGCGGCTACGACTGCCTGGTGCCCGTCAGCGGCGGCAAGGACTCGACCTGGCAGGTGGCCACCTGCCTCGACTCCGGGCTGCGGCCGCTCTGCGTCACCTGGCGCCCTCCGGGCCGCACCGGGATCGGCGAGCGGAACCTGCGCAACCTGATCTCCCTCGGCGTCGACCACATCGACTACTCGGTGTCGCCGCGCGTGGAGGCGGCGTTCGCCCGGGCCGCCTTCCTGCGCCGCGGCGACCCGGCGATCCCGATGCACATGGCGCTCTTCGCCATCCCCCTCACCATCGCCGTGCGCTTCCGCATCCCGCTGGTGGTCTGGGGCGAGAACTCGGCCGTCGAGTACGGCAGCAGCGACGGCGTCGGGGTGGGGCAGGCGCTCGACGCCGCCTGGCTGGCGCGCTTCGGCGTCACCGGGGGGACCACCTGGCGCGACTGGGTCGGCGCCGAGGGCCTCACCGAGCGCGATCTGATCGCCCACCGCGCGCCCTCCGACGCCGAGCTCGAGGCGGCCGGCTGCCGGGCGGTCTTCCTCGGCCACTTCTTCCCCTGGGATCCGGAGACCGTGCTGGCGGCCGCGACCGCGAGGGGGTTCCGCCCCGACCCCGACGGCCCGCGCACCGGCGCCTACGACTACGCCGACATCGACGACGACATGATCTCGGTGCACCACTGGCTCAAGTGGCACAAGTTCGGCTTCACCCGCACCTTCGACAACCTGTCGCTGGAGATCCGCAACGGGCGGATGACGCGCGAGGAGGCCGTGGCGGCCATCCGCGCGCGCGGCGACGAGACCCCGCACGCCGACCTGGAGCGCTTCGGCGCGTTCACCGGACTCGGCCGCGTCGCCGTGGAGGAGGCCGCCGACGGCTTCCGCGATCGGCGCGTCTGGACCCAGCGCGACGGCGCGTGGGTGATCGACGACTTCCTGATCCCGGACTGGAGCTGGTCATGAGGTTCGATCCCGTCGATCCGCCACGGCGCTTCCGCGCGGGCCGCCTGGCCGAGGTGGAGATGAGCGACACCGGGCGCCTCGCCCTCGAGCCGGACGAGCAGGTGACGCTCACCACTCCCTCCGGCGGCGAGTACGACGTGGCCCGCAAGTCGTGGGGTTTCTACGCCACCCCCTCGGTCGACCGCCGCCTGCCCTCCTTCGGCCTGCGCGCGTGCCTGGCGACCAACCCCGACGGCCAGCGCTTCGTGCTGCTGGTCGAGCGCGGGCACGAGGAGGAGTTCGCCGCCTACCGCGACGAGCAGGGCCTCACCGTCGAATGGCTGGACGCATGAGCGCGGGCCCGCTCGGCTGCCCCTGCACGGGCGCCCACATGGAGGACGCCTGGACCTACGAGGCCGCTCCCGAGGGCGAGACGCGCTTCCGTGCGCTCGAGGGGCGCCCCTACCGGCGTACGGTCCGTCGCTGCGCCGCCTGCGACCACCACACCAGCGACCCCGGTTTCGACCCGGCCGCCCTCTACGCGGGCGGCTACATGGACGACACCTACCGCGACGGGGGCATCGCGTCGGCCTTCGCGCGCATCACCTCGCTGCCCCCGGAGCGCTCGGACAACGCCGGCCGGGTGCGCCGGGTCGTGGGCTTCGCGGGAGGCAGCGGCACCGCCCTCGACGTCGGATCGGGGCTCTGCGTGTTCCTCCACGGGCTGGCCGCGGAGGGCTGGACCTGCACCGCCCTCGACCCCGACCCGGCGGCCGCCGCGCACGCCCGCGAGACGGTGGGCGTGGCGGCGGTGGCGGCCGACTTCCTCGAGGCCGGGGACCTCGGCCACTTCGACCTGGTGTCGCTGAACAAGGTGATCGAGCACGTCGCCGACCCCGTGGCGATGCTCGCCCGCGCGGCGGGGCACCTCGCCCCCGGCGGGCTCGTGTACTGCGAGGTGCCCGACGCCCCGGCCGCCGCCGCCGAGGGCCCGGGGCGGGAGGAGTTCTTCATCGAGCACCTGCACGTCTTCAGCCCGGCGTCGCTCGCCATGGCCGCCGCGCGCGCCGGGCTGTCGCCGGTGCGGATGGAGCGGCTGCACGAGCCCTCGGGCAAGTGGACGATCGCCGCCTTCCTGGCGGTGGCGCCGTGAGCCTCTCCTGGAGGCGGCGGCTTCCGCTGAGCCCCGCGCCCGGCGGCGAGCGCGACGAGGTGTGGGAGGTGAGCGAGGACGGCGGGCCCGCGGTGGAGCTGCCGGTGCGCGTGCGGATCGGCAAGCCGTTCGACGTGGTCGCCCTGAAGGGGCTCGACCCGGAGGGGCACCGGGCCGAGGCCGAACGTGCCCGCGCCGACGCGGCGGCCCTCTACGGCGACGACGAGGCGGAGCCCCTGCGCGAGTGCCCCTGTTGCGGTGCGCCGGCCGAGGGGGCGCCCGAGGCAGCGGTGATCAACGGCGTCGCCTACCACCGCTGCCCGGGCTGCGGCCACGGCTACGTCCGGCGCCGCCCCGACCGCGCCGCGCTGGCGCGCCACCACTCCGACGACGAGGGGCTCGCCGGCGCCTACACCGACCCGGCCGTCGTCGACGCGCGACTGGCCCAGGTCGTGATGCCGAAGCTCGACTGGGCCGGCGGGGTCCACGTGGCCGAGCGCGGCCGCGAGCCCCGGACGGCCCTCGACATCGGCGCAGGCGGCGGGCACTTCGTGCTCGGCGCGCGCCGCGGTGGCCTGGACGCCGAGGGCATCGAGGTGAGCGGCCCGGCCGTGCGCTTCGCGCGCGAGGCGCTCGGCGTGGCCCTGCGCCAGGGCGACGCGCTGACGATGCAGCCCGAGCCCGGCTCGGCCGACCTGGTGACCCTCTGGGGGGTGCTCGAGTACGCGCCCGACCCCTTCGAGCTGCTGCGCGCGGCCGCCCGCTGGCTCACCGCGGACACGGGGCTGCTGGTGGTGGAGGTGCCGCGCCTCGACGCGATCTCGAGCGCCGTGCAACGCGAGATGCCCGAGGAGGTCTTCCGTCACCTGGAGCCCGCGAGCCACCTGAACGCGTTCAGCGACGCCTCGCTCGCCACGCTGCTCTGGCGGGCGGGCCTGAAGCCCGTGGCGGCCTGGTACTTCGGCATGGACGCCTACGAGCTGCTCTCACAGCTCGCCGTGCGCCTCGGGGCCCCGGCGATGGAGGAGCTCGCCGAGCCGATCCTCGGCCTCCAGGCCGACCTCGATGCCGCCCTCGCCGTCGACGACCTCGTGGTGGCGGCGGTCCCGCGCTGAGCGTGGGGCACCCTCCGCTGATCGTGACCGGCCCGGCGCGCTCGGGCACGACGCTGGTCGCCCGGGCGCTCAGCGCACATCCGCGGGTCGAGGTGGCGGTCGATCCGCTGCTGCCGCTGGTGCGCGCCACCCGCGACGCGCTGGCCGCCGCCGCTGGCATCGACCTGCCCGCGGGCACCCCCTTCCTCGACGGCTACGCCTCCGAGCGCGACCGCGCCGTGCTCGACGCCGTCTGGAGGGGCGACCTCGGTGTCGCTGCGCAGGCTCCGCCGGGCGAGGCCCTCTCCGCCCGCGCCGCGCACGAGGCGCCCGATCTGGCGCCGGTGCTCGCGACCCTGCGGGGGGCGACGGCGCGCGAGCTCTGGGAGTCGGCCCTCGCGGGCATCGCCCGCGTCCGCGGGGCGGCCACCGGATCGTGGGTCGGCACCAAGGAGGTCTGGGCCGCGCCGCTGATCCCGGCCATGGCGCGCGGCTGGCCGGCCGCCCGCTTCGTGCTGGTGCGCCGCGACCCGCGCGCGGTGGCCGCGTCGAACCTCGGCGTCGGCGACCCCGCCCAGGCCGGTCACCCCCTGTCGGTCGCGCGGGCGTGGCGCGCGCAGGAGGCGATCGTCGCGCGCCTTCGCGGGGAGGGCCTCGGCGACCGGATCCACGTCGTCGGCTTCGAGGCGCTGGTCGCCGACCCCGACCCCGCGCTCGCCGCGCTCTGCGCCTTCCTCGGGGTGGAGGAGGACTGCGGACTGCTCGAGCCCGGTCGCGCCCGCGGCGCCGACGGGGCGCCGTTCGCCGCCAACACCAGCCACGGCGCGGTGGCGCCCGGCGCCCACCCGGAGCTGTCGGAGCGCTGGCGCACGACGCTCGACCCGGGCGCCCTCGCCCTGGTGGAGCTGGTCTGCGGCCCCGAGATGGAGGCCGCCGGCATGGCCCTGTCGGGCCCGCCGGATCCCGCGGCGGCCCTCGCGCGCCTGCGCGATGACGACGCCCGGGCGTGGAGCTGGCGCACCGACGGGCGCGACCCGGAGGCGGACATCGCCGACGAGATGTCGCGCCGGTCGCTCATCAGCGGGACCGGGCCGGCCGATGCTGCCGAGGTGAGACGCCGATTCCTCTGGCCCGAGGCCCTCGCCGACCTGAGGGCGGTCCGCGCGTGAGCGCCGACGCCGACGCGATCCTCGCCCTCACGGGCGAGCTCTGCGCCTTCCCGTCGGGCGTCACGGCGCCGGCCAACGAGGCCCTGTTCGCCCACCTCGCCACGGCGATCCCCCAGGGTCTGACGCTGCACCGCTTCGCGAGCGGCGCCGCGCACAACGGCTGGCGCGTGCCGCCGTCGTGGGAGATCGCGGGCGCGTCGCTCGAGCGCGACGGCGCCGTCGTCTGGGAGTGGGACGGCAACCCGCTGGCGGTCGCCGCGCTCTCTCGCTCCGTGGACGAGGAGATGGACCTCGAGGCGCTGCGGCCTCACCTGGTGAGCGACCCCGACCGCCCCGACCTGACCGTCTTCCACTGCCGCTGGCAGTACCGCCCCTGGGACGCCGACTGGGCGCTCTGCCTGCCGCACCGGCTGGTGGAGACGCTCGCCCCGGGGCGGTACCGGGTCCGCATCGACACCCGCACCACCCCCGGCGAGATGATCGTCGGCGTCGCCGACCACGCCGGGCAGTGGCCCGAGACGATCGTGCTGAACGCGCACACCTGCCATCCCGGCCAGGCCAACGACGGCATGGTCGGCGTCGCCACCCTCGTGCGCGTCTTCCAGGCGCTCGCCGGCCGGCGCACCCGCTACTCGTACCGCCTCGTGCTCGGCCCCGAGCACCTCGGCACCGTCTTCCTGCTCTCGCGCACCTCCCGACAGGAGATCGAGGGCATGGTCGCCGGCCTCTTCGTCGAGATGACCGGAGTGCGGGCGCCACTCAAGGCCACCGCCACCTTTCGCGGCGGCCAGCCGATCGACCGCGCCGTGGCGCGGGCCATGCGTGGCACCGAGCACGTCCGGGTCGGGTGGCGCGAGGGCGCGGGCAACGACGAGACGGTCTGGGAGGGCCCCGGCGTCGAGGTGCCCTTCGTCGAGCTGACGCGGTGCATCGACCAGTTCGACCCGTTCCCGCAGTACCACAGCGACGCCGACCGGCCCGAGACCCTCGACGCCGCGATGGTGGACGAGGCCCACGCGGTACTCGCCCGCCTGATCGAGGGCCTCGAGTCGGAGCCGTTCGTGCGCAGGACCTTCGACGGCCTCGTGTGCCTGTCGGCGCCCGAGACCGGCCTCTACGTGGAGCGCCCCGACCCGGCGATCGTGCAGGACCTCGGACCCGACGCCGACCGCTGGGGCCGGATGTCCGACAGCCTGCTGCGGTGGATGGACGGCACCATGACCGTGGCCGACATCGCCGATGCGGCCGGGCTGCCCGAGGACGCGATCCGGGCGCACATCGCCCGCTTCGAGGCCGCCGGCCTGGTGCGCCTCGACCCCGCGCCCATGCCGCGCGCGCCGGTGAGCGGGTCCGCCCCGCTCAGGTAATCGCGCCGGCGGCCGATGGTGCGCACATGCCGCGCGCGTCCATCGTCATCCCGATCTACGAGATGGCCGGGCTCCTGTCGACCTGCCTGGCCTCCCTCGAGGCCGACGGGCTGGACGACCTCGAGCTGATCCTGGTCGACAACGCCTCCACGGAGTCGCGCATGACCACCTTGCTGCGCGACTGGGAGGACCGCGCCGTCGTGCTGCGCAACCCGGTCAACACGGGCTTCGCGGCGGGCTGCAATCAGGGCGCGGCGGCGGCCTCGGCACCGGTCGTCGTGTTCCTCAACAGCGACACCGAGGTCCGCCCCGGGTGGATCGATCCGCTGATCGAGTCGGCCTCCGAGACCGGCGCCGGCATGGTCGGCGCGCGGCTGCTCTACCCCGACGGCCGCGTCCAGCACGCCGGCATGGCCCTCTCCGACGGCATGCAGCCCCTGCACCTGCACCAGCGGGTGCCGGGTGACCATCCCGCGGTGACGCGCACGCGCGAGCTCCAGCTCGTCACCGGCGCCTGCTGCGCCATCGACAGCACCCTCTTCGCCGAGCACCGCGGCTTCGACACCGATTACACCAACGGCTACGAGGACGTCGACCTCTGCCTGCGGTTGGTCCGGGACGGCAGGCGCAACATCTACCGCGGCGACAGCGTCGTGGTGCACCACGAATCGATGAGCCCCGGCCGCGCCGACCTCGAGAGCCAGAACGCCGTCCTCTTCCGGACCCGCTGGCAGGGGTGGCGCTCCGACTTCGCCGAGCTTCTCGCCGAGGACGGCGTGGACGACGCCGCCGCCGACTGCCGGTGGGAGGGACCGCTGTTCGACGCCAGCCCGGAGGCCGCCTTCGGCCGCGCCGCCGTCCACGCGCTGGTGGAGGAGGGGCGCGTGCCGTTCGCGTTCGAGCCCGATCCGAGGCCCCTGGCCGAGGCGGCCGGCGCGCTCTGCGACGACGTCCTGCTGGCCGCGCTCAACCGCCGCCGCATCAGCGTGCCCGCGGCCGACACCTTCCGCCACCTCGCCGGCGGCCGCACCCTCGGCCTCGCGCCCAACTGGGGCCCCGTTATCGCCGTCGTCGGACCCGGTGCCCAGGTGCCCGCCGACATCGTCAACGCGGCGCTCACCCTCGCCGCCGGGACGCCCGCCCTCCAGGCGGTCGCCGCCGCGGGCGTGCGCGCCTCCGCCATCGCCACCCTGGATCCGCTCCACCCCAGCCCCGAAGCCGCCCGCCGCGCCGTCCTCGGCCCGGCGACGGTCCGCGAGGGGCTCGGCTGGTACGGCCCCCTGATCGGCCGCAGCGGCTACGCCGGCGCCGGACGCGGGCTGCTCCAGGCCGCCGAGGTCGCCGGGGTCCCCCTGCTCGCCTACATGGGCGACCAGGCCGAGGAGGGCCTCGAGCCCCCGGATCTCCACGTGCCGGCGCAGGACTTCGTGCCGGGCATCGTCGTGTCCCACGCCCCGCCGGTGCTGCCCAACGGCACCCGCGTCTGGGAGCGGACCGGCATCGGCCTCGGGCTCCCCGTCATCGGCGCCACGTGCTTCGAGACCCAGGGGCTGCCCGCGAGCTGGATCGAGGCGTGCAACTCGGTGCGCGAGGTGTGGGTGCCGAGTTCGTTCAACCTGCGCACCTTCGCCGACGCCGGCGTCGACCCCGAGCGGCTCCACGTGGTGCCCTATCCGGTGGACACCCGCCGCCTGCGCCCCGAGCCGCGCGAGCGCGACCCGGAGGCGCCGGTCAGCTTCCTGTCGATCTTCGAGTGGACCTGGCGCAAGGGCTGGGACGTGCTGCTGCAGGCCTGGGCGGAGGAGTTCGCCCACGACGAGCGGGTCCGCCTGACCGTCGTCACCTACCGTGGCCACGGCGCCGCGGGCGAGGGCAGCGTCATCGACCAGGCCGTCGGTCACCTGCAGTCGCTCGGCCACGACCCCGAGCGCATCGCCGACCTGCAGCTCGTGCTCGAGCCCGTCGCCTTCAAGGAGATGCCCGACCTCTACCGCTCGGCCGACGCCCTCGTGCTGCCCTCGCGCGGGGAGGGTGCCGGCATGCCGGTGCTCGAGGCCGCCGCCTGCGGCGTGCCGGTGATCGCCACCGACTGGGGCGGCTACGAGGCGCTGATGGACGAGTCGACGGCCTTCCCAGTCGCCCTCGACGGCATGGTCGAGGCGTCTCCCCGTCTGCTGGCCGACAACACGCTCTACCGGGGCCTGCTGCTGGCCGAGCCGAGCGTCGCGTCGCTGCGCGCCCGGATGCGGGCGGTGGTGGACGATCCCGCCGCGGCCGCCGCCCGGGGCCTCGCCGGTCGCGCCCTCGTGGAGGAGCGCTTCTCGATCGCGGCCGCCGCCGCGGCCTTCGACGCCCGCGCGCACGCCCTGCTCGACCGGCCCGGGAGCCGGGTGGCACGGTGAACCTGGTCTGGCGGGGACCGGTCACGGATCCGTCGGGCTATGCGGCGGGCGGCCGCGCCCTCCTGCGCGGCCTGGTCGAGGAGGGCGCCCGCGTCCGCCTCGAGCCGAACCTCTGGAACAGCCGCGACGGCGTCGACGCCGCGGGCAGGCGGGCGCTGATCGACCTCACCCGGACGGATCTCCCCGAGGTGGACGCCTCGGTGCAGCACACGATCGGACGCCTCTTCGACCCGTACGTGGCCGGCTGCGTGCGCGTGGGACGCACCACCTCGGAGACAGACCGCGTCCCCGCCGACTGGGTCGCCCGCTGCGACGCGCTCGACGAGGTCTGGGTGCCGACGGACACCGCCCGCGACGCCCTCGTGGCGGCGGGGGTCGGGCCCGGTCGCGTCGCCGTGGTGCCCGAGCCCCTCGAGCTCGACCGCCTCGACCCCGCCGCACCGCCGCTCGACATCCCGGGTGCGCACGGAACGGTCTTCCTCGCCGCCTTCGACTGGAGCCTCGCCAAGGGCTGGGACGTGCTGCTCGGCGCATGGTGCGAGGCCTTCTCGGCCGCCGACGACGTGACGCTGGTGCTGAAGACCTGGGGCACGGGCCGCGGCATCGGCACCGCCGAGATCCAGGACGAGTTGCTGGCAGGGCTCGCCCGGCAGGGGCGCGACCCGGCGGCCATGGCCGATCTGGTGATCGTCGAGGACCTGCTCGGCCCCGCGGACGTCAGCCGTCTCTACGCCGCCGCCGCCGCCGTCGTGGCGCCCGGCCGCGTCGAGGGCTGGAGCCGCGTGCCGCTGGAGGCGATGGCGATGGGGCGGCCTGTGATCGCCACCGCCTGGCCCGGCACGCCCGGCGTCGGATCCGCCGGCTGGCCGCTCGGCGCCGACCTCGTGCCGGTCTCCGCGGCGGGTGTGGCCGAGAGCCCCTCCTTCGCCGGCCGCTGCTGGGCCGAGCCCCGGCCGGCCGACCTGGTCGCGGCGCTCCGCGACGTGCACGACGGCCCCGGCGAGGCCCGCGCCCGCGGCGCCGCGGCACTCGCACAGGCCGCGCGCCACGACCACCGCGCCATCGCGCGGATCGCGCTGGAGCGGCTGGAGGCGCTCGCGCGCCGGCCGCGCACGGTGGCCGCGGTGGAGCACGACCTGCCGCGGGTCGTCATCGAGGGCTGCCTGTCGGGCGTCTCGTCCCTGGCGGGCGTCAACCGGGAGCTGGCCCGGGCCCTGCTGCGCCGCGGCGGCCTCGATCTCGCGCTCGTCGACACCGACGGGGTCGGCCTCGACGCGGCCGCCCCCGGCATGGACGTGGTGGCGGCCGCCGCGCGGCGACTGCTGCCGGGAGGTCCCGAGGTCGTCGTGCGCCAGGTGCAGCCGCCCACCTTCAACCGCCCCGCCCGCGGCCGCCTGGTGCAGGTGCTGCACTGGGAGTTCGGCCCGCTGCCGCCCGACTGGGTGCGCATGATCGACGAGAGCGCCGACGAGGTGTGGGTCGCCTCCACCTACGTGCGCGACTGGATGATCGACTCGGGCGTCGACCGGGGGCGCCTGGTCGTGCTGCCGCTCGGTGTCGACCCCGGGCGGTTCCGCCCCGACGTGCCGCCCGCCGACCTCGCCGACGCCGCGCCCGGCCTGCGCTTCCTCTTCGTCGGCGGCCTGCACGCGCGCAAGGGCGTGGACCTGCTGCTCGACGCCTACGAGCGCGCCTTCCGCCGCAGCGACGACGTCACGCTGGTGATCAAGGACTTCGGCCCGCTCGGTCCCTACCCGCCGGGGCGCCTCGACGAGCGTGTGCGCGCCATGGCCGCGAGCACCGCCGGCCCGCGCGTGCTGCACCTGTCGGCGCCGATCGCCGAGGACGCGATGCCGGGCCTCTACACGGCCTGTCACTGCCTGGTGCACCCCTGCCGGGGCGAGGCCTACGGCCTGACGATCGCCGAGGCGATGGCCTGCGGCCTGCCGGTGGTCGTCCCCGACCGGGGCGCGGCCCGCGACTTCACCGACCCGTCCACCGCGTTCCTCGTGCCCTCGCGCCAGGTCGAGCTGCCCTTCGGCGAGGCGAGCTCGTACCGCATGGACCGCAACCCGGTGGTGCACGAGGTCGACCCGGCCGACCTCGCCGCCGCGATGCGGGCCGTGCACGACGACCAGGTGGCCGCGAACGTCATCGGCGCCCGGGCCTCCGCCGCGATCCGCACCGGACACACCTGGGATCGCACCGCCGCCGTCGCCGCGGAGCGTCTCGCCGTGCTCACGGGCCGGGTCGCCGCCGGGTTGAGCGCGGCATGACCCTCGTCTGGCGGGGCCCCCTCACCGATCCGTCGGGATGGGCGGCCGAGGGGCGCGCCATGGTGCGCGGCCTGCTCGAGGAGGGCGCCGACCTGCGCGCCGACCACCGCGTCTGGCACTACCGCGAGGCGGTGACGCCGGCCGAGCGCGAGGCGCTCGCCGACCTGATGACCCTCGAGCCGGCCTCGGTCGTCGCCTCGATCGAGCACGGTCCGGCGCGGCTGCTCGACCCCTACGCCCACGGCGCACTGCGCATCGGGCGCACGTCGGTCGGGGCCCTGGCCGTCCCGCCCGACGGCGTCGTGCGCGCCAACCAGCTCGACGAGATCTGGGTACCGACGCCCGAGGAGGCCGACGCGCTCGCCGCCGCCGGCGTGGCGCAGGAGTTGATCGCCGTGGTGCCCGAGGCCATCGAGCTGGACCGCTTCGATCCGGCCACCGGACCGCTGGCGATCCCCGGCGCCCACGGCACCGTCCTGCTCGCCGTCGGCGAGCAGGCCCACGCCGGTGCGCTGCTCGCCGAGTGGTGCGAGGCGTTCACCGCGGCCGACGACGTCACGCTCGTCCTGAAGACCTGGTCCGACGAGGGCCTCGACCTCGGCGCGATCCAGCAGGCCGCGCTCGCCGCCGTCGCGGCGGCCGGGTTCGACCCCGACGCGATGGCCGACGTGGTGATCCTCGACGACCTGCTCCCCGCCGCCCGCATGCCCGCGCTCTACGCCGCGTGCGACGCCGTGGTGGCCGCGACCCCTGCGGGGCCGCGGAGCCGCGTCGCCCTCGAGGCCGCCGCCATGGGCCGGCCGGCGCTCGCGCCGCGGGCCGCCGACCTGCGCGACGCTGTGGAGAATCCCGGCGAGCGCATCGCGGCGGGCGCGCGCGCCCGGGCCGCCGCCGCCGCGCACGATCACCGCGCCGTCGCGCGCGCCGCCCTCGCCCGGATCGCCGCCCTGCGTCCCCGCCCCCGTGCGGCGGCGCCCGCGATCCCCGGCGTGCCGCGCGTGCTGCTGCGCGGCAGCGTCTTCGGCGTTCACTCGCTGGCGGGCGTCAACCGCGACCTCGCCCGCGCGCTGATCGTCCACGGCGGCGTCGATCTCGGGATCGTCGACACGGGCGAAGCCCGTCTCGGGCGGTCCGACCCCGCCTACGCGGAGCTCGGCCCGCACGTGTCGCGGCTCCTCGGCGAGGTGGACGTCACGCTGCGGCACGCCTATCCGCCGAGCCTCGGCCCGGCCCACGGCGGCCGCGTGGCGCAGTTCCTGCACTGGGAGTACGGCCCCCCGCCGCGCGAGTGGGTGCTGGCCCAGGAGCGCTGGATCGACGAGGTCTGGGTGGCGTCCACCCACGTCCGCGACGGCATGCTCGAGGGCGGTATGGACCCCGATCGGCTCGCGCTGGTGCCGCTCGGCGTCGATCCGGTCCGCTTCCGTCCGGGCGCGGACCCGCTCGACCTCGGCGATCGCGCGCCCGGCGTGAGGCTCCTGTTCGTCGGCGGTCTGATCTGGCGCAAGGGGATCGACCTGCTGCTGGCGGCCTACCTGCGGGCGTTCGGCGCCCGCGACGACGTGACCCTCGTCCTCAAGGACTTCGGCGGCCGCGGTCCGTACGTGCCCCAGGAGGCGGCCGCGCGCGTGCGCGAGATCCAGGCCGATCCGCGGGCCCCGCGCATCCTGCACCTCACCGACAGCCTCGACGACGGCGACATGCCGCGGCTCTACGCCGCCTGCGACGCCCTCGTGCAGCCCTACCGCGGCGAGGGCTACGGCCTGCCGATCGCCGAGGCCATGGCCTGCGGGCTGCCGGCGATCGTGCCCGACCGCGGCGCCGCACGGGACTTCTGCGACGAGGGCACCGCCCTCCTTGTGCCGGCCCGGGAGGTGGGCATGGAGAGCGGGATGGTGGGGGGCATGCTGATCGCCGGGCGCCCGCGTGTGGTCGAGGTGGACGTGCCGGATCTGGTGGAGGCGATGCGGTCGGTGGTGCGGGCGCCCGAGCGCGCCGCCGCCCTCGGCGCCGCCGCGTCGAAGCGGATCCGCTCCGGCCACACCTGGGCGCACACGGCCGAGATCGCTGCCAGGCGCCTGAGAGCCCTGGCGGGCGCGGCGCCCGAGAGGGCGGCCGCGTGAGCGGGCTCACCAGCATCGTCGTGCCGTGCCACGACAACCTGCTCTACACGGCTCTCTGCCTGCAGAGCATCGCCCGCCACACCCCGGGCGCCCACGAGGTGATCGTGGTCGACAACGGCTGCACCGACGGCACCTCCGACTGGTGCGCCGCCCAGGGCGCGCGGGTGGTGCGCTCGCCGGTGAACCTCGGCTTCGGGGGCGGCTGCAACCTCGGTCTCGCCGTCGCCGAGGGGGACGTGGCGGTGCTCCTCAACAACGACGCCCTCGCCACGCCCGGCTGGCTCGAGGGGCTGCGCCGGGCGCTCGCCGACGAGCCGGGCGTCGGCATCGCCGGTCCGCGCTCCAACTGGGTCTCCGACGACCAGATCATCCCCCACGTCCCCTACGACGAGGCGCCCTCCGACGCCCTCGACGCCTTCGCCGCCGACCGGGCCCGGGAGCATGCCGGCCGGGGGCGCGAGGTCACCCGGATCAGCGGCCTCTGCATGGCCATCTCCCGCCCGGTTCTCGACACGATCGGCGGGTTCGACACCCGCTTCGAGATCGGCAACATGGAGGACGAGGACTACGCGCTCCGCGCTCGCCTGGCCGGCATCCGGCTCTGGGTTGCCGACGACGCCTACGTCCACCATTTCGGGCACCGCACCTTCACCACGCTCGGCGAGGACTACGAGGCGCTGCTGAACGGCAACGCCATGCGCTACGCGATGAAGTGGGGCCTGCCGGTCGGCGGGGATCCGCGCGGCGTCATGCCCGCTCGCGGCTTCGACCCGGCGCTCGACAGAATCCCCCTGATCCCGGCCTGACCCGCCGTCGCGGCGCCGGCCCAATTGGACGAAGGGCGTTGGTCCGATTGGACCGAAGCCCCGAAAGCCCCGCAAAGGACCGGTTCCGGTCGGTCCCGTCGAGACACCTCAGTCAGCCGGTCGCCCCGGTCGCCCCGGGCGGCGCAGGGCCGAAGGCAGGCGGTTCGCCCCCGGCCCGGCGGCGGCCAGCTCATCGCCGGGATTCATCAGGCGGCAGGTGCGCAGCGACAGGCACCCGCAGCCGATGCACGAGCTGAGGCCGTCGCGAAGTGCCATCAGCCCCTCGATCTGCTCGTCGAGCCGGGTGCGCCAGGCGGCCGACAGGCGCGACCAGTCGGCGGGGGTGGGCGTGCGCCCGGCCGGGAGGGCGGCCATCGCGGCGCGGATCTCGTCGAGCGTCAGCCCCACGTTCTGCGCCGCCCGGATGAAGGCGAGACGCCGCAGCACCTCCCGCGCATAGCGGCGCTGCCCGCCCTCGGTGCGCTCGGAGCGGATCAGCCCCTCGCTCTCGTAGAAGCGCAGCGCGGAGGTCGCCATTCCCGCCCGCCCCGCGGTCTCGCCGATGGCCATGAGTTCCCGTCCGTCCACTTCGCCGCTCCCCGGTCGCCGACTTCGAGTTCACTTTAGGTCGTGAGCGCCTCCTGCGTCTCGTATCCGCCGGGGCTCAAGTATCCGGCGCCCCTGCCGATGGGGGGGGACCTCAGACCTCCGGGAAGGACCGAGATGGGCCTCACGATCGCGAAGCTCTCCACGCCGAAGGAGCGGACCCCCCAGCGGATCTCGCTCTGCATGATCATGCGCGACGAGGAGGAGCACCTGGCGCGCTGCCTGACGAGCGTGCAGGGGGTCGTCGACGAGATCATCATCGTCGACACCGGGTCGGTCGATCGCTCGATCGAGATCGCCGAGGGCTTCGGCGCCACGATCCTGCACGAGGAGTGGCACGGCGACTTCGCGACGCCGCGCAACACGGGCATCGACGCCGCGACCGGCGACTGGATCCTGGTGCTCGACGCCGACGAGGAGCTGATCGACGGCGCCCGCCTGAAGGACCTGCTGCACGACGAGGAGATCGAGGGCTACTGCCTGCGCGAGGTCAACTTCATCGGTGAGGAGCTGGGCGTCGAGAGCGTGGTCAACTCCGCCTTCCGCCTGTTCCGCAACCGCCCCGCCTACCGCTACGACGGCGCCCTGCACGAGCAGATCATGGGCAAGGTCGACCCGGTCGGCGGCGTCTGCACCCGCTTCGTGGGCATCGAGATCCACCACTACGGCTACCTCGAGCCCACCAGCCGGGCCAAGGAGAAGACCGACCGCAACATGGCGATCGTGATGCAGGAGGTGGCGCGCAAGCCCACCGACTCGTTCACCCTCTTCAACGCCGGCGTCGAGTTCCAGCGCATCGGCGACCACGAGACGGCGCTCGGCTACTTCCAGCGCTCGTTCAACGAGCTCGCCTCCCTGAAGGCCTACTACGCCTCCCTGCTGCTGCGGAACATCGTCGCCTCCCTGCACTCGCTGGAGCGCTGGGACGAGGCCCTCGACGTCCTCTCGGACGCGCTCCAGGCCTATCCGGACTTCACCGACCTGTACTACCTCCAGGGGCAGATCCACACCGGCCGCCGCGAGTACCGCGCCGCCGTGAAGAGCTTCCGCCGCGCGATCGAGCTCGGCGACCACGACGGCGCGCGCTACCTCGCGCAGGCCGGCATGGGCTCGTTCTACTCCTGGCACGCGCTCGGTCAGCTCTACGAGATGATGGGCGACACGCACGAGGCCGTCCGCTGCCAGCGCAACGCCATCCGCGACGCCAACGGCTTCTACGCCGCCCCCGTGATGCACCTCACGCGCTTGCTCCTGCGGAGCGACCCCCCGCTCGAGGTGCGGGAGTACCTGGGCCGGATCATCGGAACGTCACGCCGCGCCGAGTCGCTGCGGGCGCTGGCCCAGGTGCTCCTCGCGGAGGGCCACCCCGAGCACGCCCTCGCCGTCCTCACCGAGGCCCGCGAGCTCGGCCCGGACGACTCGTCCATCAGCCTCACCATGTGCGACGCGCTCATCCGCCTCGGCGACCTCGACGGCGCCCGCGAGCAGATCGCGAGCACCGCGCCGGGCAGCGCGTCCCACTCGATGGCCCTCGCCAAGCAGGTGCTCATCGGGATCATCTCCGGCGACGCCGACGAGGCCCGTGCGGCCGTCGAGCAACTGCGGCCTGTCGCCGACGGCCTCTACTCCGCCGCCTACGAGGCGGCCGTCGCGATGCAGCAGCCCGACGCGCCGATGGCCGCCCTCCCGGGCGACCTCGACCACCCCGCGATGCTCACGACGGTCCTCGAGCTCGCAGGCACCCTGCTGGAGCTCGGCGAGCTGACCGCGTTCAACAACCTCGTCCCGCTGCTCTACGAGATCGCCGACGAACGGGCCGACGTGGACCGTCGCCTCGGCTACCTGCTCTACACCAACGACTTCCCCGATCCGGCTGCCGACCGGCTGATGGCGGCCATCGAGGGCGGCGACGCCACCCCCGAGGCCTACGCCGCGCTCGGACACATCTGCCGGGCGAAGCACCTCGACGAGGACGCCGAGGCCTTCATGCGCGCCGCCCTCGAGAGCGACGAGCAGAACATGACCCGCCACCTCGACCTGGCGGGCCTGCTCGCCGGCTCGGGCCGCTACGCCGACGCCGACGCGGTGCTGCGCGAGGGGCTGCTCGTCTACCCGCACTCGAACGTCCTGCGCGAGCTGCGCCAGTCGATGTCGCTCCTCGCCTCGGCGTAGCCACCCTGACCACGACCGTGGGGCCATGGACGGCTCCAGGCCCCGGCCAGCGTTCCCGGCCGGAGGCCGGAGGGCCGGATGCGGACCAGGCCCGGCCAGAGCCTGATCCGCACACTGAGGGCCCCGTCACGGGGCCCTCAGTGTCTCCATGCCCGCGGGCGGCCCCGGAGAGGGGCGCGGGGGGGGTCCGCCCGAAGCCTCAAGGTCCGGTGCCGGGTGCCGATAAAGAGGGTGTCCCGGGGGTCTCATCCCGGACAGGGAACACACCGCGAGTGGAGCTGACATGGATGTCACCACCTCCCGCTTCCCCGATGTGCCAGAGGTCCTGAGTCCCCGCCGGTTCGTCACGGCCAAACCCTCTGAGCCCACCGCCGAGGCGGAAAAACCCCCGACTGCGAAGCCCGCCGGGAACGACTGGGAGCCGCGCAGCACGCTCAAGTTCAGCGTCTCGGCCGCCGATGTGGACGCCAGGTTCGAGATCCACGAGGCGACGAGCAGGGTGATCGTGACGATGTACAGCAGAGAGACCGGAGAGGTGCTTCGCGAGGTCCCCTCGCGTCACGTCCTCGACGCCATCGCCGCCGTCACGGCCAACGGTCTGACCGTCGACACGACCTCCTAGGGGCAGCGGATGAGCACCAGCACTCCAGCGGTCACCTTCAGCGGTCTCGGCAGCGGCATCGACACCGCCTCGATCGTGAGCCAGCTCATGCGGCTCGAGCGGGCGCCGATCGACCGGATCAACACCCAGAAGGCCGAGCTCAAGCAGAAGCAGGGCGTGGTGCAGGAGGTCAACGGCCTCCTCACCAAGCTGCGCGACGCCGCGGCCGCGATGTACAAGGTCGGCGCCCTTCAGGACAAGACGGCGACCTCGGGCGACGCGGGCGTCGCAACGGCCAGCGTCTCGTCCTCGGCGGCGTCCGGTAGCTACAACGTCGTCGTCACGGCGCTGGCCAAGGCCCACACGATGGCCACCGGCGCGAACCCGCCCCTGACCCCCGGCCAGAGCCTCGACATCACCACCGGCGCCACGACCGCCAGCGTGGCGATCGAGGCGGGCGACACGCTCCAGACCTTCGCCGACCGCATCAACGGCACCGACGAAATCGGCGTCTCGGCCAGCGTCATCAACGACAAGCTCGTCCTGATCTCGCGCGAGAGCGGCAGCGCCGGGGCCATCACACTCGGCGGCACCGCCGCCGCCGGCCTCGGCCTGGCGACCACGCAGCCCGGCCAGGACGCCGCCGCCACGATCAACGGCCTCGCCGTGACGAGCGCGGGCAACAGCATCTCGGGCGCGATCAACGGCGTCACGCTCAACCTGGCCAAGGAGGGTTCGACCACCATCACGGTCGGAGCCGACAACGCGGCCTCCGTGACCGAGGCCCAGAAGTTCGTGGACGCCTACAACGCGGTCATGAAGAACGTGAAGCTGGCCACCAGCTACGACGCGGCGACGCAGACGGCCGGAACGCTCCAGGGCGACCAGACGATGAGCGGCCTGGCCTCGGCGATGCGCAACATCGCCGGCAGCGCCGTCACCAGCCTGGGCGGCGGCAGCTACGACTCCCTCGCGCAGATCGGGATCACCTCGTCGCGCGACGGCACCCTGACCCTGGACAAGAACGCCTTCAGCGCAGCGCTGACGGCCGACCCCGACGCCGTCGCCGACGTGTTCGGCGCGGACGACGGCGTCACGGGCGGTGGCCCCGCCGACGGCATCGCGCGTCAGCTCCAGGGATTCGCCGACACCTACTCCACCGACATCCTGTCCTCGCGCCTCACCGGCTTCACGACCTCGCTGACCCGCATGGACGACAAGATCAAGAGCCTCGAATCGCTCATGGACATCCGCGAGCAGACCCTGAAGGCGCAGTTCGCCGCGATGGAGAAGGCCGTCAGCGCGTTCAGGTCCCAGGGCGCAGATCTCAGCGGCCTGCTCGCCGGCCTCGGGTAGCACCCCGGTCCGGCTCGGCTTCCCGTAACTCCATCCACACCGGCCTCGAGGAAGGGCACGCACTTTGCTGACGGAACTTCGCCAGTACACGAACCACTCCGCCCAGACGGCGACGCCGGGACAGCTCGTGGTGATGCTCTACGACGGCTTCCTGCGCTTCGCGGCGCAGGGCAAGGCGGCGATGGAGCGGGGTGACATCGCCGAGGCCGCCCAGCGGCTGACGCGTGCGCAGGACATCGTCACCGAGCTGCGCGTCTCCCTCGACATGACGCAGGGACCGGTGGCGCAGAACCTCGCGAGCATCTACGAGTACGTCGGCGAGCGCCTCACCGCGTCGCGCCTCACGCGCGACAGCGAGGAGATCGCCGAGGCGGTGCGCTGCATGGCCGACCTCCGCAGCGCCTGGGCGCAGATCGCCTCGACGCCGAGGCCGGCCAACACCCAGCGCCGGCCGTCGGTGGGCGTGGACCTTGCTGGATGATCTGCGCCGCCTGCGCGAGCTCCAGCTCGAGCAGGCCCGGGCCCTCGCGGCCGGCGACCTCGAGCGACTGGACGCGCTCGACCGCGAGCGCATGATCGTGCAGGCACGGATCGTCCCGGCCGCCGCGCCGCCCCTCGGCACGGCCGACCTCGCCGAGGCCCGCGCCCTGGCGCAGGTGCTCCGGCGTGGGCAGGACGACCTGATCGAGCGGGCCTCGGCGGCGCGTGACGCGCTGCGCGGGGAGATGGGCAGCCTCGGCGTCGGCCGCACGGCCCTCGCGGGCTACCGGCCGCAGCCGCTCGGCAACTCCCTCTACCTCGACCGCACCCGCTAGGGCCGCACGCCCGTCACGATCCGCAGCACCCGCGGCCGCTCCCGGCTGCCGACGCGGGGGATGGGCGAGGTGAGGACCACCACTGGGCGCTCGCGCTCGGCGTCCGGGCGGCGCGCCCGGTCGTCGGCGGCCTCCGGCCACCGGGGCGGGAAGTCGATCCATCCGGGGTCGCCCGTGTCCCGCGCGCGATGCCCGCTCACGACGACCCGCCCCGTGCCGTCCCTCGTCCCATGCCGGCACTCTCGCGAGGCGCCCCGGCAGCGGCCAGCCACCCTGGGTGTCGACCTGCCACACCCGCCGTCGCGTCACACCCGGGGGCGGAGGGTGGACGTCGATGGCCGCTCGCCTATGCTTCGCCCTTCCCGGGAGACGCCGTCGCGCCCTCGGGCCGACGTGCGCCCAGCCGCCTGCCCCGTCGTCCCAGGAGTGTGCAGATGAAGGTCCACGAACTCGACGTCCACCCCGCGCTTCCCGAGCGCATCGCCTGGCTCGATGAGATCGCGCGGAACGTCTGGTCTGCGTGGAGCCCGGAGGCGGGCGATCTGTTCGCGCGCCTCGACCCCGAGGCCTGGGAGCGCCTCGAGCACAACCCGATCGCGCTGCTGCGCGGACTGCCCCAGGAGCGCCTCGACCGCCTGGCCGCCGACGAGAGCTTCGTGGCGAGCGTCGCCCGCGTGGCGCGTCGGCTCGACGCCTACGTCAACGACCCGGGCTGGCTGGTGCCGGCCAACCCCGACGCGGCGGACATGCTCGTCGCCTACTTCTCGCTGGAGTTCGGCCTCGACGCCGGCATCCCGCTCTACTCGGGCGGACTCGGGATCCTCGCCGGCGACCACCTGAAGTCGGCCTCCGACCTCGGCGTGCCGCTGGTCGGCGTCGGCCTGCTCTACCGCAGCGGCTACTTCCGCCAGTCGCTCGGCCCCGACGGCGGCCAGCGCGAGCGCTATCCGGCCACCGACTGGTCGGATCTGCCGCTCGCCGATCAACTCGGGCCCGACGGGAAGCCCGTGGTCGTCGTGGTCCGGGTGGGGGAGGAGGACGTGCGTGCGGCCGTGCGTCGCATCCAGGTGGGCCGCGTCCCGCTGCTTCTGCTCGACGCCGACATCGAGGGCAACTCGCCGCGGGCGCGCGAGATCACCAGCGTCCTCTACGGCGGCGACCGCGACCAGCGCATGCGCCAGGAGGTGCTGCTCGGCATCGGCGGCGTCCGCGCCCTCGAGGCCGCGGGCATGACGCCCACCGTGTTCCACATGAACGAGGGCCACTCGGCGCTGCTGGTGCTCGAGCGCCTGCGGGCGATCATCGCGTCGGGTGCCGACCTGGCCGAGGCGCGCGAGCGCGTCGTGGCCTCGACCGTCTTCACCACGCACACCCCGGTCCCGGCCGGCAACGAGACCTTCGATCCCGAGCTGGCGCGCAGCTTCCTCGAGCCGATCGCCGCCGAGGCGGGCATGACCTGGGACGATCTCTGCGCCCTCGCCGCCCATCCCGACCCGGCCGAGACCGACTTCGGCATGACGCCGCTGGCGCTGCGCACCTCGGGCTTCGCCAACGGCGTCGCCGCGCTGCACGGCGACACGTCCCGGCGCATGTGGCGGGGCCTGTGGCCGTCGCTTCCGATCGACGAGGTGCCGATCGGCAGCGTGACGAACGGCATCCACACGCCGAGCTGGCTCAGCCGGGAGATGCACGAGCTGCTCGACCGCTACATCGGCCCCGGCATGCGGGAGCGTCCCGAGGATCCGACGGTGTGGGAGCGCGCCGAGGCGATCCCCGCGGGCGAGCTGTGGCGCGTGCACGAGCTGCGGCGCGAGCGGCTGGTCCTCTTCGCCCGCGAGCGGCTCCAGATCCAGCTGGCGCGCCAGGGCTCGCGGCGCATCGCCTCGCGCGCGGCCGGAGACGCCCTGCGCCCCGACGCGCTGACGATCTGCTTCGCGCGCCGCTTCGCGACCTACAAGCGCGCCAGCCTGCTCTTCCGCGATCCGGACCGGCTCGCCCGGCTGCTCAGCGACGAGAAGCGCCCGGTGCAGATGATCGTGGCGGGCAAGGCCCACCCCCTCGACGTGCCCGGCAAGGAGGTGCTGCGCACCGTCGTCCAGGAGTCGCAGCGCCCGCGTCTGCGCGACAGGATCGTGTTCCTCGAGGACTACGACATGCACGTCGCCCGCTACCTGGTGCAGGGCGCCGACGTCTGGCTCAACGTCCCCCGCCGGCCCCTCGAGGCCTCGGGCACCAGCGGCATGAAGGCCGCCGTCAACGGCGCGCTCAACCTGTCGGTGCTCGACGGCTGGTGGGCGGAGGGCTACTCCCCCGACTGCGGGTGGGCGATCGGCAGCGGTGAGACCTACGACGACCCGGAGGAGAACGACGCCGTCGAGGCCGAGGCCCTCTACACGCTGCTCGAGCGCGAGGTCATCCCGGCCTTCTACGCCCGCGACTCCTCGGGCCGCCCGCGCGAGTGGACGGCGATGATGACCGCGTCGATCCGCCGCCTCGGCGGCGAGTTCAACACCGGGCGCATGGTCCGCGAGTACGCCGAGCGGGCCTACATGCCCGCCCACCGGGCCGCCGCGGCCCTGTCGGCGGGCGACGGCTCCGGGGCGCGCGACCTGGCCGCGTGGCGCGAGCGCATGACCGCCGCCTGGCCGGCGGTGAGCGTGCGCAGCGAGGTGAAGGCCGACGGCGCCGTCGCGGTCGGCTCGGACGTGGAGGTGGAGCTCTTCGCCATCCTGGGCGATCTCTCGGCCTCGGACGTCCGGGTCGAGGTCGTGTCGGGGGCGCCCGACGGTAACGGGGGGGTGGTGGTCCGCTCGGTGGTCGCCGCGAAGCCCGACGGCGCGGCCGGCTCCGAGCAGCGCTTCGTCGCGGTGGTGCCGGCCTCCGAGAGCGGCCGCCTGGCGTGCGCCGCCCGCGTCGTGCCGTTGCGACCCGACGGGGTGCGCACGGAGCCGGCGTTCCTGATCGCCTGGGAGCCCTCCTGATCTGACCCGCGGCCGGGCCGTCCCGACGGGGCGGCTCGGCCGGGCGCATCATCGCGGCCAAGTGGACCTCCGCTCCACGGCCAAGTGGACCTCCGCTCCACGGCCAAGTGGACCTCCGCTCCACGGCCAAGTGGACCTCCACCCCGAGCGCGGGTCGCCATCGGCCCGGCGCGAGGGGGCCCCACGCTCCCCGCGGACGGCGAGGTGCCCAAGGAGCATGGGCACCGCACTCAAGGAACGGCGCGCGCAGGTCGAGACATACGGGGAGTCGGCAGGGACATACGCCGGCGAATAGGGGACGGAACCCCGCGTGACCATCCATCTCGACCGCGAGGTCTCCTCAGGATGCACAGCACTCCGTCTCTCGAGCAGGTCCAGTCCGCCTCACCCGAGGACCTCATCCTCATGCTCTTCGAGGGTGCGATCCGCTTCGGAAACGAGGCCGACGAGGCCCTCGTCCGCAGCGACCGCGCCACCGCCGCCGGCCTGATCGGCCGCGTCCGCGCCATCGTGGAGGAGCTCGACCGGGGCCTGAACCCGGCCGCCGGTTCCATCACGCGCCACCTGGGCGCCATCTACGAGTACGTCCTGCGCCGGCTCGACCCCGACACGGTCGACTCCCCGACGCTGCGCGAGGTCCTCGCCGACCTCCAGGTGCTGTGCGAGGCCTGGACCGCCCTCGTGGCCGAGCGCCGCGCCGAGGCGCACGAGGACTCCCACGCCCCCGCGCTGGCCTAGCCCGCAGCGACCGCCGACCCGGAGACACCCATGTCAGCCCTGATCACACGCCTCACCGCACCGGAGGTCGCCGCCGCGGTGGCCGAGCTCCCGCCGATGCCATCGAGCATCCAGGAGGTCATCTCCGCCTGCGACGACCAGGACATGACCGTCGGGCAGCTCTCCCAGGTGGTGCTGCGCGACCAGAGCCTCACGGCCAACATCCTCAAGCTCGCCAACTCGTCCTTCTACGGGCACGCCCGCCGGGTCACCACGGTGACCGAGGCGGTCGTGATGCTCGGCTTCTCCGCCATCAAGAGCCTCGCCATCTCCAGCCACACGGCGCGGCTCCTCAGCGGGAGCCTGCCGGGCTACGGCCTGCAGCAGGGCGAGCTGTGGCGCCACTCGATCTCGGTCGCCTTCACGGCGCGCCGGCTCGCGGTGGAGGTGCAGCTCGCGCCCGTGGAGGAGGCCTTCGTGGCGGGCCTCCTGCTCGACATCGGCAAGACGATCCTCTCCAGCTACATGGAGAACGCGTTCGAGGAGGTGACCCGGATCTCGCAGGAGCGCCGCGTCCCCTTCCACGAGGTCGAGGCCGAGCTGCTCGGGTTCGACCACGCCGAGCTCGGCGCGCAGATCGCCTCCTCCTGGAGCTTCCCCCCGGAGCTCGAGGAGGCCATCCGCTTCCACCACTCCCCGAGCGGAGCGACGCTCAAGCCCACCCTCGCGCACTGCGTCCACCTGGCCGACGCTGCCTGCATGATGCTCGGCGTGGGCCTGGGCACGGACGGGCTCATGTACGGGATCGACCCGGCCTCGCTGGCCGTGCTCGACATCACGCCCGATCGGCTGATGCGCCTCATGGACGACGTCGGCCCGCTGGTCTCGAACGACCCCTTCGGCCCCGCCTGATGTTCCCGGACGATCTCACCACCGAGGTCCTGACGGCGTCGCTGCGCGGCCACAACGCCCGCAACACCGCGATCGCGAACAACATCGCCAACGCGGAGACCCCCGGCTACAAGCGCATCGACGTCTCCTTCGAGGCGGCGCTCGCGCAGGCGGTGGAGAGCGACCGCTCGCGGCTCAGCCGCAGCGAGAGCTCGCTGCCCACCTTCGGTGGCACCAGCCGGGCGATCGACGACTTCATGCCCGGTGTGCGATCGGTCGACACCACCACGATGAGGGTCGACGGGAGCAACGTCGACCCCGACGACGAGATGGCGCAGCTGTCGGCGAACACCCTCGCCCATCAGACCGTCGTCTCCCTGCTCGACAAGCGCTTCGCGCAGTTCCGCACGGCCATCATGGGCCGTTGACCCTGTCCACCTGTCTACGGCGAGGAGCTCACTGATGGGCATGTACGCCGCGCTCGGGATCAGCGCCACCGGCCTGGCCGCCGAGCGTCTCCGCATGGATGTGATCGCCAACAACCTGGCCAACGCCGACAGCACCAACGGCGTCGGCGACGCCTACCGCCGCAAGGCCGTGACCATGGCCCCGGCGCCCGGCGGCGCGCAGTTCGCGCTGCCGCGTCCCGCCGGCATCGAGAGCACGGCCGGCGCCGCCGACCTGCACGGCGTCGCGGTCACGGGCATCGTCGAGGACGCCTCGCCGCTGCGCCGCGTCTACGAGCCCGGTCACCCCGAGGCCGACGACCGGGGCTACGTGACCCGGCCGAACGTCGACGCCGTGACCGAGATGACCGACATGGTCGCCGCCACCCGCGCCTTCCAGGCCAACGTGACCGCCTTCGAGGCCACCAAGTCGATGGCCCGCGACTCCCTGAGGATCATCTCGTGAGCCCGCTGCCCCCGATCGCCCCCCTCGGCGCGATGCCCTTCGGGCCGATCACGCCCGCCGACGGCGTCGGCGGCGCGTCGAACGCGTCGCCCGCCCCTGCGTCCGGCGGCTTCGCCGACATCCTCTCGGGCGCCGTCTCGGGCCTCAACGAGCAGCTCGTCGGCTCGGAGCGCCTCACCGAGATGGCCGCCACCGGCGGCCTCGCCGATCCCACCGTGGCCCTCGTCGCCGTGGAGAAGGCCGATCTGGCCTTCACCACGGCGGTGCAGGTGCGCAACAAGCTGATCGAGGGCTGGCAGGAAATCAGCCGGATGCAGGTCTAGTGACCCAGGTCCGCGACACGGCTGCCCGGACGAGGCGCTAGATGGGCGCGCTCGGAAACGTCACGGGGTTCTGGGAGGGCCTGACCGGCCCCAGCCGCCGGCTGCTCATCGGCGCCGTCGTGATCTTCATCGTCGGCATCTTCGTCCTGATGCGGTTCTCCGGGTCGGACTCCTACGTGACGCTGGCCACCTCCACGAGCGCGGCCGACGCCTCGGCCATCACCAAGCAGCTCGACAGCCTGGGCATCCGCTACCAGCTCACCGACGGCGGCAGCACCGTGCAGGTGCCGGCGGCCGACGTGGACCAGGCGCGCATCGACCTCGCCGGCTCGGGCGTGCTCGAGGGCGGCGCCGTGGTGGGCAACGAGATCTTCGACAAGTCGAACCTGGGCGCCACCGACTTCACCAACCGCGTCAACCTGGTCCGGGCCCGCGAGGGCGAGCTCTCGCGCGCCATCGGCCGCCTCGACCCGATCCAGTCGGCCACGGTCAAGATCGCCATGCCGGAGGAGGAGCTGTTCACCAGCGAGCAGCGGCCCACCACCGCCGCGGTCGTCCTCACCATGAAGCCGGGCCAGGAGCTCGACTCCGGCCAGGTGGAGGGCATCACCAAGCTGGTGTCGATGGCCGTCCCCGGCCTCGATGCCAAGGGCATCACGATCACCGACTCCCAGGGCAACATCCTGGAGGGTGGCGCCGCGGGGGCCTCGGGCGCCGGCGCCGCCAGCGAGCGCCTCGCCATCGAGGGCGCCTACGAGCGCAGCGTGCAGAGCCGCCTCGACGCGATGCTCGCCGCCACGCTCGGCCCGGGCAAGGCCGTCACCCAGGTGCGCGCCCAGCTCGACCTCGACAAGGTCACCACCGACAGCGAGACCTTCGACCCCGAGAAGGTCGTCGAGCTCGAGTCGGAGACCAGCAGCGAGGAGCTCAACTCCACCGGCGGCGCGGCCGGCGCGGTGGCCGGTGCCGCGGCCAACACCCCCCCCGGCAACACCTTCCCGGCGACCACCGGGGGCAACGGCACGACCGAGTACACCAAGGAGTCCGGCAGCACCCGCAACGGCGTCGACCGCGTGCGCTCGCAGATCGAGAAGACCCCGGGCGCCGTGGTCAGCCAGTCGGTCGCGGTGCAGCTGAGCGACCAAGTGCCGGCTGCCGACGTCGAGGCCATCACGAGGAGCATCCAGGCGGCCGTCGGCTTCAACGCCGACCGCGGCGACACCGTCCAGGTGGAGACCGTGGCGTTCGCCGAGGACGGCACGGCCATCACCGCGGCGAAGGCCGCCGCGGAGGCCGCCGAGAACCCGCCCGCGGCGGCCGGCGGGCTCGACATCATGAACCTCGCGAAGACGGCCGGCGCCGTGATCGGGCTCCTCCTGTTCGCGCTCTTCGTCCGCAAGTCGCTCCGCGGCCGCCAGTCGGAGCTCGAGAAGGCCCTGCCCGAGCTGCTCAAGCAGGGCCCCGTGCCGGTCTCCGAGCTCACCGGCGCCGCCGCCGTGCGCCAGCTCGAGGGCCAGCGCAAGAGCCCGATCGAGGCCCAGATGGAGGATCTCGCCCGGCGCAAGCCCGACGACGTCGCACAGCTGCTGCGCGGCTGGCTCGTGGAGCGCTGATGTCCGCGAGCACGATGAGCGGCCGCGAGAAGGCCGCGATCCTGCTGGTCAGCCTCGGCCAGGACGCCTCGGCCGAGGTGTTCAAGCACCTTCGCCAGGAGGAGATCGACGAGCTCACCCTCGAGATCGCGAGCATGGGCCACATCGCGCCCGACCGGAAGCAGTCGGTCGTGGAGGAGTTCTACGAGGTGGCCGTCGCGCAGGAGTACATCACCGAGGGCGGCCTCGAGTACGCGCGCGGGATCCTTCAGAAGGCCCTTGGCGAGGGGCGGGCCGACGAGGTCATGGCGCGCCTGTCGAGCGCTATCCACGTGAGCCCCTTCGAGTTCCTGCGTCGCACCGATGCATCACAGATCCTCAACGTGATGGCCAACGAGCATCCCCAGACGATCGCGCTCGTCCTCGCCTATCTACCCTCGGAGACCGCCGCCCAGGTCGTCAGCTCCCTTCCTGACGACGTCCAGTCGGACGTCGCGATGCGCATCGCGCTGATGGACCGGACCGCGCCGGAGGTCATCAAGGAGATCGAGCGGGTGCTCGAGCGCAAGCTCTCGAGCGTCATCTCCCAGGACTTCACCTCGGCCGGCGGCCTTCGCTCGCTGGTCGACCTCCTCAACCAGGTCGACCGCACCACCGAGCGCACGATCGTCGAGGCGCTCGAGGAGCAGAACCCGGAGCTCGCCGACGAGGTCCGCCGCATGATGTTCCTCTTCGAGGACATCACGGTGCTCGACGACCGCAGCATCCAGCAGGTGCTCCGCGAGGTCGACACCAAGGAGCTCACCCTGGCGCTCAAGGGCGTCGGAGCCGACGTGCAGGACGCGATCCTGCGCAACATGAGCGAGCGGGCCGCCACCAACATCCGCGAGGAGCTCGAGTTCATGGGTCCGATGCGCGTGAAGCAGGTGGAGGAGGCCCAGCAGAAGGTCGTTGCCGTCATCCGCCGCCTCGAGGAGGCCGGGACGATCGTGATCATCCGCGGCGGCGAGGACCAGCTTGTCTCGTAGCCTGCTGCGCGGCTCGAGCATGTCGGAGGAGAGCGTCGCGGTGCCGCTGCGCCCGCGCATCGTCCGGCGGGTCGACCCCACCACGCCGGAGGGCATCGCCGAGCGCGCCCGCGAGGACGCCGAGGCGGCGATCGCCCAGGCGGCCGGAGAGGCCGACGCCCTGCGCGAGCACGCGCGCCAGGAGGGCTTCGCCCAGGGGCGCGCCGAGGCCGAGGTCGAGGTGGCCGACACGCTCGCCACGCTGCGGGCGATGGCCCGCGGCCTCTCCGAGCAGCGCGAGGCCATCGAGGAGGCGGCGGTCCGCGAGGCCACGGCCCTCGCGGTCGAGATCGCCGCGCGCATCGTGCGCGCCGACGTGGCCGCCAACCCCGAGCGCGTGGCCGACGTCCTGCGCGGCGCGATCCGCCGCGCGGCCGACCGCTCGCAGCTGGTCGCCCGGGTCAGCCCGATCGACCTCGCCGCGTGCCGCGAGGCGGCCCCCACGATCCTCGAGGAGATGGGCGGCATCGCCCGCTTCGAGGTGGTCGACGACCCGCGTGTCATGCCGGGCTCGTGCGTGCTCGAGACCTCGGCCGGCGACGTGGACGCCACCTTCGAGAGCCAGCTCGGCCGGGTGCTGGAGGCGCTGGTCGCGCCGCCCGACGAGGCCCTCCTGCTGCCGCACCGATGACGACGGTCGATCTCTCCCCGGCGCGCGAGCGCCTGCGGCACCTCGACCCCTACCGCCTCAACGGCCGCGTCTCCGAGCTGATCGGCCTCGTGGTCGAGAGCCGGGGGCCCGAGGCCAGCGTCGGCGAGCGCTGCGAGATCCTCGTCCCGGGGCACCGCACCGGGCGCCCGCCCCTGCAGGCCGAGGTGGTCGGCTTCCGCGAGGGGCGCACCCTTCTGATGCCGCTCGGCGACGCCTCCGGCGTCGGCCCGGGCCAGACCGTGATCGCGACCGGCCACGCCGTGCGCGTCGACGTGGGGCAGGGCCTCCTCGGCCGTGTGCTCGACGGCCTCGGCCGGCCCATCGACGGCCTCGGCCCCCCCGCGATCGAGGCGCGCCGTGCCATCGACGCGCCGCCGCCGGACGTGCTCGGGCGCCCGACGATCCGCACCCCGCTGCCGCTCGGCGTCCGCGCGATCGATGCCCTGATGCCCTGCGGGCGCGGCCAGCGCATGGGCATCTTCGCCGGCTCGGGCGTGGGCAAGAGCACCACGATGGGGATGATGGCGCGGGGCACCAGCGCCGACATCAACGTCATTGCGCTGGTCGGCGAGCGCGGCCGTGAGGTGCGCGAGTTCATCGAGCACGACCTCGGGCCGGAGGGCCTCGCCCGCAGCGTCGTCGTGGTGGCCACCTCCGACCAGCCGGCCCTCGTGCGCATCAAGGCCGCCTTCGTCGCCACCACGATCGCCGAGTTCTTCCGCGACCAGGGCGCCGACGTGCTGCTGATGATGGACTCGGTGACGCGTCTGGCCACGGCGCAGCGCGAGGTGGGCCTGGCCATCGGCGAGCCCCCGGCGACGCGTGGCTACACGCCGTCGGTGTTCCAGCTGCTGCCGCGGCTGCTCGAGCGCGCCGGCACCGCTCCCGTGGGAAGCATCACCGCCCTCTACACCGTGCTGGTGGAGGGCGACGACATGAACGAGCCGGTGGCCGACGCCGTGCGGTCGATCCTCGACGGGCACATCGTGCTCTCCCGCGAGCTGGCCCACCGCCACCACTACCCGGCGATCGACGTGCTGCAGTCGGTGTCGCGGCTCTCACCCCAGCTGCTCTCGCCCGAGCACCTCGAGGCGGGCGGCCGGCTGCGCGGCCTGATGGCCGCGCACAAGCGCGCCGAGGACCTCATCGCGATCGGCGCATACATCCCGGGCTCCGACCCCCGCGTCGATGAGGCCCGCGCCAAGCTCGAGGACATCGAGGGCTTCCTGCGCCAGGGGACGCACGACCCCTACTCGCGCGACGAGGCGCTCGGGCGCCTGCTCGCGCTGACCGGCTCCCCCGGGCCCGTCGTCGTGGACGAGGTGGTACCCGGCGCGGTGAGCCTGACCGGCGCCTTCGACCCCCTGCCACCCGGCGTCCAGGTGGTGCCCGGCTAGATCCCGCCCGCGGTCGCCCTGAGGGCGGCCGCCGCGTCGCCGAGTGCGGCCGCGATCCGCCGCAGGTCGGCCCGGAGGGCGGGCCGCGCCACCGTGAACGAGACCGTGCCCTCCAGGAGGTGCGTGTCGGCGCCGCGCACGGTCCAGCGCACCTCGAATCGCCCGCTCCGCACCGTGGCCGGCAGCGGTATGCGGACCTGCGACGCGTCGCGGGCGGCGATGCGGCCGCGAACGCCGGCGACGGGTGCGCCATCGACCGTGACGCCGGCGTCGACGACCTCGGCCAGGGGTTCCGCGTACCGTGCGACGACGGTCGCGGGCGCGGCCTGCAGGTTCGCGCCGTCGGCCGGGGTGGTCGTGTCGAGCGCCGTGTGGGCCGCCGCGGCGGAGGGGATGACGAGAACGGCGGCGAAGGCCGCGACGATCGGGAGGCGGTGCGTCACCCGCCGATCGTAGCCCGCTCCCCGCCCGGCCCCGCGCGGCCGGGCACGGTCACCGCAGGCCGTGCAGCTCGCGCGCGGCCGCGATCGTCTCGTACGCCTCCGCCTCGGCCCGGGCGATCAGGTGCTCGTCGGCCTCGCGCGGTGTGTCGCCCGAGAGCACCGGCGTGAAGTCGCGGCCCGCGCGCTCGCGCGCGAGCGCCAGCCAGTCGGCCGGGATCTCCTCGGGCAGGTCGACGCCCACCATCCGCGCGAGCAGCGACGCCCACAGGCGGGCGAGCAGGTCGATGTTGTAACCGCCGCCGGTGACCACCAGCCAGCGGCCACGGGCGGCGTCGAAGGCGAGGTCGTGCATCGCCGTGTTGAGGCGCGCGAAGGCGGCGGTCGTCACCTGGAGGTGGGCCATGGGGTCGGTGTGGTGGGGGTCGACCCCCGTCATCGAGACGATCACGTCGGGCCGGAAGCGCCGCACGGCGGGCGCGACGACCTCCTCGAAGGCCCGCAGGTACGACCCGTCGGCGGCGTATGGGGGCAGGGGCACGTTGACCGCCGTGCCCTCGCCGGCGCCGACCCCGCGCTCGGAGAGGCCGCCGGTGCCGGGGTAGAGGTAGCGCCCGCTCTCGTGGACCGAGCAGGTCAGCACGCGCGGGTCCTCGTAGTAGATCCACTGCACGCCGTTGCCGTGGTGGGCGTCGACGTCGATGTAGGCGATCCGCTCTGCGCCGCGCTCGAGCAGCGCGGAGATGGCGACGGCGGCGTCGTTGTAGATGCACATGCCGGAGGCCCGGTTGGCCATGGCGTGGTGCAGGCCGGCCGGTGCGGGGCAGAACGCCTGCAGCGCACGTCCCTCCCAGATCTCGAGGGCCCCGGTGAGCGCCGCGCCCACGGCGCCGGCGGCCGCCTCGTGCATGCCCTGCCGGGCGATCGTGTCGCCGTCGAGGAACCCCCACGTCTGCGCCTCGGGCCCGGTGGCCAGGGAGGGGTCGGCGCTGTAGCGCTTGACGGCGTCGATGTAGCCGGGGTGGTGGACCCCCATCAGCTCCGCGTCGGTCGCCAGGCGCGGCACCACGCACCGCACGTCCGGGTGGTCGAGCAGGCCGTAGGCGCGCAGCAGCTCGATGCCCAGCTCGCGCCGCAGCGGCCGCTCGTCGTCGGCGCTCGGGTTGTAGGCCTGCAGGTGCGGGCCGTAGACGAAGACCGTGTCCTGTGGCACCCGCCGATCGTAGCCGTACCTCGGGCGGGACCGGTTCTCTGGCGCCCGGGCGGTTGCAGCGTTCCGCCGGAACTGGCATCCTGCCGACTTAGCAACAATCGTAACGAGGGAGAGGGCGTCATGAGGGTGAAGGATGCGATGAGCCCGATCAGCGCGATCGTGGGCCCCGAGCACACCCTCCAGCAGGCGGCCGCCCGCATGGTCCAGCACCGCACGGGCGCGGCCGTCGTGCTCGACGGGGCGCTGCCGGGGCCAGCCGTGGTCACCGAGCGAGACCTGCTGCGCGCGGTCGCCGCCGGGCGCGACCCGGCGACCGCCTACGTCGAGGACCACATGACGGGGGAGGTCGTCACCGCGGCGCCCGACTGGCCGATCAGCGACGCCGGCACGGTCATGGTCAAGCACGGCGTGCGCCACGTCCTCGTCTTCGAGGGCTCGGAGCTGGTGGGCATCCTCTCGATGCGCGACGTCGTCCGCGTCGGCGGCCTGGCCGAGTCGCGGGCTCAGACGGCGGGCGCCTCGACGCACTGAGGCTCTTCGGCGGGGCGGTCCCTGCGCGGGAACGAGGTCCAATTGAACCCCGGGCGTTCGTTCAATTGAACCGATCCCACGAAACGCCTGCGTGCAGTCGGTTCTCGCGGGGCCCTGGAGTGACCTCGGTGCCTTTGCGCGGGATGGCGTGGTCTCAGCGCCTCTGCCCGCTTCGGAGTGGCCGCGCTTCGGAGTGATCTCACTCCCCGTGCTGGGGACGATCGTCTGGGGCGTCCAGAGACCACCGCCCTTCGGGCGTGCGTCGACGCACTGATCTCCCACTATCGGGGAGATCAGGGCGACAAAACGGCCCCTCGTCGGGGCCGTTTTGAGTCCGCTCCTCCGGGCTTGAGGAGACCCAGGTTTCAGGCCTCACCCCTCACCAACGCAGCTCCGGGTATCGGCCCGGTAGCGCACCCTGCGATCCATGAGACCCGACAGGGCGCCGTTCACCTTCGGATCGTCTGCGGACGCGCAGACCGCGTGGTCGAACGACGGAGGCAGGCGCCGCGCAACGCAACCCTGCGGGCGTAGCGGACGTGATCGTCCCATGTGGCCGTCCCTGAGCCCGTAGTGCACTCGGTGTTTCGACGGCCATCCCCGGCGCAAGCCGGTGCCGTCAGATGCACATCGGCCCGACCAAGGGCCGATTTACCGCCCTGATCTCCCCGCGAGTGGGAGATCAGTGCGTCGACGCACGTCCTGGACGCGGCGCCCTGCGGACGCACAGGCGATCGTCCCCAGCAAAGGCGCCGAGACCACCCCGGAGCGCGGCGAGGCACCGAGACCACCCCGAAGCGCACACACGATCACGTGCCGCCACCCGCTCTGAGGAAGCGCTTCCCCGGACGCTCCGGACGCCCGTCCCGGCCGGCCGCCCTTCAAGGATCCCGGCCGGCCGCCGATAGGTGGATCAATGGCCCGGTTCAGATTCCGCCTCGAGCAGGTGCTCGACCACCGCACGCGGCGTGAGGACCTGATGAAGCAGGAGCTGGCGCGGGCCATGGCGGCGGTGGCGCTGCAGCAGGAGAAGGCCGTCACCGCCGAGCGGGCGGTCGAGTCGGCCCTCGCCGAGCTGCGGAGCCTGATGGACGGCAGCGTCGAGCTCGACCGGCTCCGTGCCGGCCACGACGCGCTCACCCTGATGCGCGCCCGCGCGGCGCACGAGCGCGCGACCGTCGAGAACCTCGCCGTCGTTGCCGACGAGCGGCGCGCCGACCTGGTGCGCGCCAGCCAGGAGCGCGAGGCGCTGACCCAGCTGCGGGCGACCGCCCTGGAGCGCCATCGCGTGGAGGGGCTGCGCCTGGAGGGCATCGAGCTCGACGAGCTGGCGATGCGCCGCGCCACCCGCCGCCCCGGTGTCGCCGCGTGATCGCGCGCCCGTGGCGCCCGGCTTCGGATTCCCCGCCCATCTGCCGATAGCAGGGGTGAGGTACCGCGGCTCCGCGACGGAGTCGTGACGAGCACCGACAAGGAGGGACGGTGTCGATGAGATGATCGATGCACAGCTCGGGCCGCCGGTTGCGGTCGCGAGCCGAGGAGGATCCGCCCCGACCGGGGGCGCCGACGGCGACTACGCCACGGCCAACCGGACGCCGGCGGATGACGGGAGGTTCACGGCCGCTCTCGAGAGCCGCCGGACGCCGCCCGACTCATCGGACGCGCGCACCGCAGACGCCCATACACACACGGACGCAGCCGGACCCCAGACCGGGGAGCTGCAGGAAGAGGCCGCCGCCGACGTCGGCGCCTCGCAGAAGGAGGCCGCAGCGGCGGGCATCGCCGCGGCGATCGCCGTCGCCGTGACCGCCGTCGTGCCGACGGTCGCCTCGGCGACCCCGCCGGCCGGCACTCTCGCCGGTCAGCAGATCGCCCAGGTCATCCAGGCGGCAGGACCCCCGCAGCCGATCGCCGGCCTCGTCCCGGCGCGCCTCGACGGGAACGGCGGGGTCATGCCCGCCACGGCGGCACCGGTCGCCGGCGCGCAGGTCCTGGCGGCGCCCCCGGCAGTCGCCGTCGGACAGGTGGCGGGCACGCAGGCGCCGGTCGCGACGACGACGCCCGCTGCCCAGGCTCCCGCCGTGCCGGCTCCGGCCGCCCCGGCGGCGCAGGCGCCCGCGACCACCCCGGCGAACGCCGCGGCGGCCACGGTCACGCTCACCATCTCCACCCCGGCGGTGGTCGATGCCGGCGACGGCACGGCGGCGCCGACCCAGCTGGTGGCCCCCCAGGCCACCACGCCCGCCGCGGAGGCGCTCAAGGGCCAGCCGGCCCTGCGTCCCCAGGTCTCGGAGGCCGCCTCGTCGGTGGTCGTCGCGACCCCGGAGCCGCCCGCCGGATCGGTCGGCCCCGCGCCGGCCACCGCGCCGGTCCAGAACGATCCGCTCGGCGGGATCGTCCGCTCGGGCGGCGGTCTCACCACGCCCCACGAGCTCGCCCGCGAGCTGGGCTCGCGCGTGCAGATGGCGGTGCGCGAGGGTGGCCGGGAGCTGGTGGTCCAGCTGCGGCCCGCCGATCTCGGGCACCTGACGATCCGGGTCACGATGACCGACGGGGTCATGCAGGCCGTCATCATCGCGGACCGGCCCGAGGCGGCACGGATGCTGCAGCAGTCCCTCGGCAACCTGGACGCCGCGCTCGGCGACCTGGGCTACTCGCTCGACAACCTCGACGTCGCCTACCAGGGGCAGGACCCGCGCGACGCGCGGGCCTCCTCGGGGGGTGGGGAAGAGGCCGTCACCGGCGAGGTGCTCGAGGCCGACGGAAGCCCGGCCGTGTCCGGAACCCCCACATCGTCCCGGGCGGGCACCTCCGCCGGGCTCGACCTCCTCGCATAGGGAGACGCCGATGCCGACCATTCCCACATCGTCAAGCGGGGCGTACACGCCCATCTCACCGCTACCGGCCCCGGCCGAGCAGACGGATCTGTTCTCGTCCGACGGCTTCCTGAAGATCCTCGCGAGCCAGATCAAGAGCCAGAACCCGCTCGAGCCGATGAAGGACACCGAGTTCATCGCCCAGATGGCGCAGTTCTCGCAGCTCGAGCAGATCACCAGCGTGGCGAAGGACATGAAGGCCCTCGCCATGAGCAGCCAGCTCTCCCAGGGCGCCTCGCTGATCGGCAAGAGCGTCACGTACACGCCGCAGGGGACCGACACCCCGGTCACCGGCACCGTCCAGGCGCTCAGCGTCACGGGTGACGGCCGCGGCATGAGCCTCGTCGTCGACGGCGTGTCCGTGGACGTCGCACTGATCACGAAGGTCGGCGCGTGAGCACCGACCGCCCGTCGATCGCGCCGCTCGGCCCGGTCACGGGTGCGGCCGCCACGAAGGCGCCCGCACGCGCGGGCTCTACGGCTGCGGCCGGGTTCGACCAGATCCTCACCAGCAAGCTGCAGTCGAACGAGGCCTCCGGCGCGCTGCGCTGGAGCGCCCACGCGGTGCAGCGGCTCTCACAGCGTGAGATCCCCATCACCCCCGAGGTGCAGCAGCGCCTCGAGGGGGCGGTGGACAAGCTGGCGGCGAAAGGCGGGCGCGAGAGCATCGTGCTCGTCGACCGGATGGCGTTCGTGGTGTCGGTGACCAACCGCACCGTGATCACCGCGGTCGATCAGGCAGGGATGCGTGACCAGGTGTTCACGAACATCGACAGCGCGGTCCTCAGCTAGCTCCGAGGCCGCTCCACGGATACCCACCGCCCGGGCTGGACCTCATGGAAGGGGGCCCGGGCGGTAACCCAGGGAAAGGAAACCCACACCACCATGATGCGCTCCATGTTCGCGGCCGTCTCCGGCCTCAGGAACCACCAGACCATGATGGACGTGCTCGCCTCCAACATCTCGAACGTCAACACGTTCGGGTACAAGTCGCAGCGCACGACCTTCAAGGACTCGCTCTACCAGAACCTGTCCGGCGCCGGCGCGCCGGTGCCCCCGAGCCTCGGCGGCACCAACCCGCGCCAGGTGGGCCTCGGGATGTCGCTCAACTCGATCGACACCCTCATGACGCAGGGCAACTCGCAGAGCACCGGCGTCGTCACGGACATGATGATCCAGGGCGACGGCTTCTTCCGGGTGGCCGCCCCGGGCGCCACCTTCGGCGGCGTCGGCGGCAACGACGTGACCGGCGGCGGCGAGCAGTACACCCGCGCCGGCAACTTCTCGTTCGACAGCCAGGGCTTCCTCGTGACCACCAAGGGCCAGTACGTCCTCGGCACGCTGGCGACCACCGGCAACGTCGGCCGCCTGCAGGTCGACCCGGCGACGACGGCGGCGATCAACGTCGATGCCGCAGGCGCCGTCTCGGCCGTCAGCGCCGCGGGCGTCACCACGGCCATCGGCACCGTCAGCCTGGCCAAGTTCGCCAACGCGCCGGGCCTCGAGCGCCTCGGCGACAACCTCTACCGCGCCTCCAACAACTCCGGAGCGGCCGTCAACGGCGCCCCGGGTGGCGCCGCCGGCCACGGCACCCTGGTGCCGGGCGCGCTCGAGATGAGCAACGTCGACCTGGCCCTCGAGTTCACCAACATGATCATCGCCCAGCGTGGCTTCCAGGCCAACTCGCGAGCCATCACCACCTCCGACGACATGCTCCAGGAGCTGGTGAACCTCAAGCGATAGGCGAGTGACCGCCGCGGCCTGACCCGCCGCTCAACCGGCGGGCCGGACGACCGATAAGCGGGGGGCGTACGAGGCCCCTCGCCGGTCCCGGCCCGCCCATCGCACCGGAGGATGACGTGATCACCCTGCATCGCCTGAACGGAGACGAGATGACGCTCAACGCGGATCTCATCCTCACCATCGAGGCCACTCCGGACACGCACATCATCATGATGGACCGGCGCCAGCTGCTGGTCCTCGAGAGCGTCGAGGAGGTCATCGACGCCGCCATCGAGTACCGGCGCCTCGTCGCCACCGGTGGGCACCTCGCCGCCGCCGCTCCCCTCACCACCTAGCGCGGGGGCCGGCTCCACATGTCTCCACTGATCGGCCTCATCGGCGCATGGGTCTTCATCATCGTCGGGATGCTCATGAAGGGCGGCTCGATCGCGGGCATCATCAGCCCGCCGGCCTTCCTGATGGTGGTCGGCGGCACCGCCTGCATCCTGATCGCCTCCTTCGGCATGAAGGAGACGATCTCGATGATCAAGCTGACCATGGGGTCGCTGAAGGAGCTCCCGGACAACCGCCCGGAGCTCATCCGCACCCTGGTCGGCTTCAGTGAGAAGGCCCGCCGCGAGGGCCTGCTGGTCCTCGAGGAGGACGCCAAGCAGGTGGAGGACCCGTTCCTCGGCAAGGGCATCCGGCTGGTGGTGGACGGCACCGACCCCGAGCTGGTCAAGGACATCCTGGAGACCGAGCTCGACGCCATGGACGAGCGCCACCACAAGAACCAGGACATGTTCAAGCAGGGCGGTGCCTTCGCGCCGACCATCGGCATCCTCGCCACCGTGCTCTCGCTGGTCGGCGTGCTCCAGCACCTCGACAAGCCCGACACCCTCGGCCCGTCGATCTCCGCGGCCTTCCTCGCCACCTTCTACGGCGTGGCCGCAGCCAACGTGATCTTCCTGCCGATCGCCAACGCCCTCAAGAAGAAGACCGCCCAGGAGGCCAGTGAGCGCCTGCTGGTGATCGAGGGCGTGCTCTCGATCCAGAGCGGCGACAATCCGCGCATCCTGGCCGAGAAGCTCTGGAGCTTCCTGCCGCCCGCCGACCGCGACGCGGACGGCGACGACGCGGGCGGCGAGTCGGCCGCGAAGGCCGCATAAGTGCCCCGCCCCGAAAGTGCTGTTGCACTCCGGCAGCCTGCGAATCATCGCGGATCCGGCGTCATCGCTCGACCCCATGGCTTCAGCCATGGGGATCTCCCTCTTCCTTGGCCCGCGGGATTCTCGGGGCCGGAAGCACAACGGACTTCCGGGGCGGAGCACTAGATGGCCAAGCGCAAGCAGCGGCACGAGGAGCACCCGGACGAGCGCTGGCTCATCACCTACGCCGACGTGCTCACCCTGATGTACGTGCTCTTCATGGTGCTGTTCTCGATCAGCGTCGTGAACACGAGCCGCTTCGAGCTGCTCAAGCAGAGCCTCACCGACGCCTTCAACAGCGGCCTCGCGGCCGGTGGCAGCAGCATCATCTCGAGCACGCCGGGCACCCCGTCGCCGGTCGTGGACACGCCCACCAGCAGGATCGCCCCGGAGGTGCCCTCGGTGGGCGGGGTCAGCATCTCCCAGGCCTCGCCCGGCCAGATCCTCGAGACCAGCCAGCTCGAGGCCGTCGAGAAGAAGATCGACGCCCAGCTCGCCAAGGAGGGGCTCGGTGGCAGGGTCTCGACCTCGGTCAACGAGCGCGGCCTCGCCGTGCGCCTGCGCACCGACGGGGTCCTCTTCGATCCCGGCGCCGCCACCCTGAGGTCCGAGGGCGCCCGCATCGTGGCCCCGATCGCCGCATCCCTGAAGGGTCTGCCGAACCCGGTCCGCGTCGAGGGCCACACCGACTCGACCCCGATCAACACCTCCCAGTTCCCCTCCAACTTCGCCCTCTCGGGGGTGCGCGCCGCGGCCGTGGTGGTCGCGATGCAGTCGGCGGGCATCCCCGCCTCGCGACTCCAGGTCGGAGGGTTCGGGGACACGCGTCCGGTTGCCGATAACGACAGCGAGGCGGGCCGGTCGGCCAACCGGCGCGTCGAGATCCTCGTCCTGCGGCTGCAGGGCTCCCCCAGCCAGTCCCCCGCCGACGCCCTGGGCGCCGGCTGACACCCACGGAAGGGCCTGCTCCATGAAGAAGATCCTGATGATCGCCGGACCGGTGCTGCTCGTGCTGGCGGTCGCGGCCAAGATGTTCCTCATGCCGGCGGCGCCGCCGCCCGACGAGAAGGCGCTCGCCAAGGAGCCCGGCCCGATCTACACGATGTCCGAGCCGTTCGTGGTCAACCTCTCCGACAGCTCCGGCACGCCCCACTTCGCCAAGGTCGGCGTGGCGCTCCGGTTCTCGATGCTCTCGGCGGCCGAGCTGCCGGCGGAAGCCCACAGCGGACCCGACCCCATCGTGATCGAGGCCGACCCCGAGCTGCGCGACATCGTCATCACCACCTTGCAGTCCTACTCGGCCTCGGAGCTCTCGCACTCCGAGGGCCGCGAGAAGGTGAAGAAGGAGATCGTCAAGGAGGTCAACAAGCACACCGACCTCAAGATCCTGGACGTCTACTACACCGAGTTCGCCGTCCAGTAGGGCCGCGCCACCCGGACGGAGCGCATCGCGATCGGGGTGCCGGGTCACGGCAGGACGCGGATCCGTGACCCGATCCGTCCCGTTCGCGGGGGTGGCTGGGCCCGGGCGCCCGCGCCCGCTGTGGCGTCCCGGCCGCGCCGACCGCCCGAGGCGATGGCGCTTCTCTACCATCTCGCCGGGGGAGTCGTCATGACGCGCGTGAGACGCCTGGGCCTCTTCGCTGGATCGCGCTCCTGGCGGCGCTCCCCGTCGCGACCGCGGGGGCGGGTGAGACCGTGTCCTCGCGCGAGGTGACGCTCGAGCAGCGGCTGCTCCCCCTCACTGGGGGCTGTCGGGTCGTCTGGTGGGTCGTCGTCGATGACCTCCCCGATGTCGCCCAGTACTCCGCGCTCCTCCGGCGGACGTTCCCGGGCCCGGCCGAGCGGACCGAGACGTTCGACAGGTACTCGCTGGCGAACATCTGGGCCGGCACCCCGTTCGACTACCCCGCCCCTGCCGGGAAGCTCCACAAGCAGGCGTTCCAGGCGTCGAGCACACTGCCCTGCGACCCCTCGCTCTTCCACGTCTGGAGCGTCGCTGCGCCTGCGGTCCGTCTCGCTCGGAACCCTGGTCGAGCCGGCCGTCGAGGCCGCCCTCCCATCGGCGGAGGCGGCGGGCCTGCGCCTCGAGCGCCGTATCGACGCCGTGCCCGAGGCGGTCGCCGACCCCGGCAGGATCGGCCAGCTGCTCGACAACCTCGTGGCGAACGCCGTGAGTTCACCCCTTCCGGGGAGCGGTGACCGTGTCGCTCTCGCACCGGCCCGGCTGCGCGCATCAGCGTGGCCGACACCGGTCCGGGGATCCCGGCCGACGAGCGCCCGATGCTCTTCGACCGCTTCTACCGGCGCCGCGCCGCGCAGGCGGACGGCGTGCCGGGCACGGGCCTCGGCCTCTCGATCGCCCGGGCAATCGCCGGGGGCCCCTACCGCACGCCCTCAGGCGCCGATGTGGGGGTCCGGCGAGAGCTCGATGCGGACGACCGTGCCGCCGTGCCCGCTGGAGATCGAGACGGCGTCGGTCAGCTGCCGTGTGATCCAGAGGCCCCGCCCGCGCTGTCCGTAGGGGGTGGGGGGGTGGGCGTTCCAGACGCGCTGGCGGTCGAAGCCGCTGCCCACGTCCGACACCTCGACCACGATCCGGCCGTCGACCCACGCCTCGACGCCGATGGGCGCCCGTCCGTGCTCCTGGGCGTTGGCGATGACCTCGTCGAGGGCGAGCACGAGGTCGCCCGCGCGCTCGGGGAAGCCGTGGCGCACGGCCAGGTCGCCGACGTCCGCGCGGACCCGCGCGATCTCGGCGGGGTCGCTGCCCAGCGCCGCCCTGTAACGCTCCGTGTCGTCCACCCCTGCCCTGCGCGTCGGTGTCCACCGGTCGTCGATCGGTCCTTCGCCCCGGGAGCGTAACGATCGGCGGCGCGCCGGGAACCCTCCGAACGTCGGGATCGGCGGCTCAACTATCCGGTGGCCGGGCCGATGACAGGGGCGTGCCGGAGGTTCTCTCCCAGAGCGAGATCGATGCGCTCCTCAACGCCATGTCGAGCGGCGATCTCGACGCTGCGACGATCCAGGAGGACCTCAGCGGCCCTCAGGTGAAGCCGTTCGACTTCCTGCGCCCGAGCAAGTTCTCGAAGGATCAGCTGCGCACGATCGAGCTCCTCCACGAGGTCTTCTGCCGCACGGTCCAGACGCAGCTCTCGGGCGCCCTGCGCGCGATGGTCGACGTCGAGGTGGTGAGCGCCGACCAGCTCAGCTACGGCGAGTTCGTCAACTCGATGCCGACTCCGAGCCTGATCACGATCGTCACCATGGAGCCCCTCGAGGGCAACGCGGTCATCGAGATAAGCCTCCCGCTCGTCTTCTCGATCATCGACCGCCTCGCGGGCGGCCCCGGCACCCAGCGCCCCAAGCCGCGCGAGCTGACCGAGATCGAGCACGCTCTGGTCCAGAACGTCACCGAGGTCCTCCTCGGCGGCTTCACCGAGGCCTGGTCGAGCGTCATCCCGGTGCGGCTGCGGCGCGTGGGCATCGAGATGAACCCCCAGTTCGCTCAGGTCGTCGCCCCCTCGGAGATGGTCGTGCTGATCACCTTCGAGGTGCGGATCGGCTCGGCCACCGGGACGGTGTCGCTCTGCGTCCCCTACATGGTGCTCGAGCCGGCCATGGACAAGCTCACGGCGCAGAGCTACTTCTCGAACCTCGCCGAGGCCTCCTCGCCCGAGATGCGCGAGGGCATCGCCGCGCAGCTCGACGGCGTGACGGTCCCGGTGACGGTCGAGCTCGGCAGCGCCGAGCTGAACGTCGGCGATCTCCTGGCCCTGGCGCCGGGCGACGTCATCCCCCTCTCGGTCGCGCCCGGCTCGGACGCGGTCGTGCGCGTCGGCCTGCGCGAGGCCTTCACCGCACAGCCCGGTACCCGCGGCCGACGCGCCGCCGTTCAGATCACCAGCGCGATCGAGGATCTCGAAAGGACGTTCGCATGAGCGGAGGCAGCCTCTCCCAGGAGGAGATCGATGCTCTGGTGAACGGCGGAGCCGTCGGCGAGCCCCCGGCGGAGGCCGAGGCCCCGGCCGACGAGGCCGTCCCCGGGGAGGTCGCCGAGGAGTCCGTCGCCGAGGCAGGGAATGAGCCCGCGCTCGAGGCCGATCCGGCTCCCGAGGCGGACGCCGAGCTCGTCGCGGAGGTCTCCGAGCCCGCCGGTGACATCGAGGGTCTGACCGACGTCGAGCGCGACACCGTCGGCGAGGTCGGCAACATCTGCATGTCGAGTGCCGCCACGGCCCTCAGCGCGCTCCTCCAGCGCCCGGTCCAGATCACCACGCCCGTGGTCGAGATGCTCACCGAGGATGAGGTGCGGGCCGAGTTCGCCGGCCCGGCCGTCCTCGTGATGATCGAGTACACCGAGGGTCTCTCGGGGCGCAACATCTTCATCCTCTCGACGCGCGACGCGTCGGTGGTCGCCGACCTGATGATGGGCGGCGAGGGCGCCGAGTCGGAGGAGATCGGCGAGCTCCACGCCTCCGCCGTCGGCGAGGCGATGAACCAGATGATGGGCAGTTCCGCCACGGCGATGGCCGAGATGGTGGGCTACCGCGTGGACATCTCCGCGCCGCACGTCGAGATGCTCGATCTCCGCGAGGAGGCGTTCGGCGGGAGCCTCGGCTTCGACGGCCCGCTGGTGCGCACCTCCTTCCAGCTGCAGGTCGGCGAGCTGCTCAACACGCGCCTCATGCAGCTGATGCCGATCGAGTTCGCCCGTGGCCTCGTCACCGCGCTCACGCCACAGCCCGCCGCCCCGCAGGCGGCGCAGCCCGCAGCCCCCGCGCCGGCACCGCCGGCACCGCCGGGAGTCCCGGCCGCGGCCGAGGACGACCGCCACCTGCACTCGGTGCCGGTTCCCGTGGCCCAGCCCGTCACGTTCCCGTCGCTCGACGACATGCCGGCCGTCCCGGGGGGCAGCGACATCAGCATGCTGCTCGACGTCCCCCTGCAGGTGACCGTGGAGCTCGGCCGCACGCAGATGCGCATCCGCGACGTCCTGGAGCTCGTGCCGGGCTCGATCGTGGAGCTCGACAAGCTCGCCGGAGGCCCGGTCGATGTGCTCGTCAACGGCAAGCAGATCGCCAAGGGCGAGGTCGTCGTGATCGACGAGGAGTTCGGCGTCCGCATCACCGACGTCGCCAGCCAGGCCAAGCGCCTGCGCGGCCTCGCCGCCGAGGGCGCCTGACCCACCGGCGGGTTCAAGTCCGCACGCCGGATTCCGATACCCCGAGCAGTCCCGCAGGCACGTCGCAGCACCGCAGCACCTGAACACCCGCGCCGGTCCGCCGGCGCGTCACCGCCATGGTCATCTCCTCACCGACCAGGCACGGATCGCCCTCCACCCCACGGCGCCGGATGCGCCCCTCGCCCCCGCGGACCGCCGCGGCGGGGTGGCCCCTGACCCTCGCCGTGGCCCTCCTGGCCCTCGTCCTCTCGGCGCTCCCCGCCCTGGCGCAGACCACCACGGCGCCCGCCGATCCCGAGAGCCTCCCCATCCCCGAGGGCTCCGCCACCCCGACCTCCCTGTCGGGCGGCGCGGGCGGCACGCTTTTGCGTCTCGGCCTCGGCCTCGTGGTGGTCATCGGCCTGATCACCCTCGTCTGGTACGTCATGAAGCGCATCCAGCGGGCGAAGTACCCCGCCCTCGAGGAGCGCGGCGTCTCCCTGATCGACGTCGTCGCCACCACCTCGATCGGTCCGAGCCGCGCCCTGCACCTGGTCCGGGTGGGCGAGGAGATCGTCCTCGTCGGCGCCACCGACCAGAGCGTCAACGTGATCGCGCGCATCGGGGCGGAGGACGCCCCCTCCCTGATCGACCCCGCGCCGCCGCGCTCGGGCTTCGGCCGCCCCGCGCCCGCGGCCCCGCTCAGCGATCGCGAGCGCGCCGTGTCGACGGCCACCGACGCGTCGCTGGTCGAGCGGCTGCGCGCGATGACGACCCGGCGCTGATGATCCCCGCGTACGCCCGGGTCCCCGAGCCCCTGCCCACCCTGCGCGAGCGGATCGTGGCGGCCCTGCCGCCGCCGGCCCGCACCCGCCGCCGCCGCTGGCTGCGCCGCGGCCTGCTGCTGTCGCCGCTGGTGATGGTGCTCGTCTGCCTGCTCCTGCCCGCGGTCGCCTGGGCGGCCCCCGGGATCAACCTGGACCTGAGCGGTGAGGAGGGCGAGGTCTCGACCTCCCTCCAGCTGCTCGCCCTGCTGACGGTGCTCAGCCTGGCGCCGTCGATCCTGATCATGATGACCAGCTTCACCCGGATCATCATCGTGCTCGGCTTCGTGAGGAACGCCCTCGGAACTCCGTCGATGCCGCCCAACCAGGTGCTGGTCGGCATCGCGCTGTTCCTGAGCCTGTTCATCATGGCTCCGACCTTCACGCAGATCAACGACCAGGCGCTGCAGCCCCTGCTCGACAAGAAGATCGACGAGGGCGAGGCGATCAAGCGCGCCGAGGCCCCGATCCGCGACTTCATGTTCCGCCAGGTGGATCAGCGCGACCTCGCCCTGTTCACCGAGCTCTCCAAGGAGGAGCGCCCGGAGACCCGCGCCGACGTGCCGACCACCGTGCTGATCCCGGCCTACGTGCTCTCGGAGCTGAAGACCGCCTTCGAGATCGGCTTCCTGATCCTGATCCCGTTCCTGGTCATCGACATGGTGATCGCCTCGACCGTGATGAGCATGGGCATGGTGATGCTGCCCCCGGTCGTGATCTCACTCCCGTTCAAGATCCTGCTGTTCGTGCTGGTCGACGGGTGGCATCTGGTCTCCGAATCGCTCGTGAGGGGCTTCCAATGACGCCCGGGACGGAGAGCTAGATGGACCAGAGCCAGATCATGGAGATCGGCGCCCGCACGATGTGGCTGACGCTGCAGATCTCGATGCCGGTGCTCGGGGTGAGCCTGCTCGTGGGCTTGCTGGTCTCGATCTTCCAGGCCGTCACGCAGCTCCAGGAGCCCACGCTCACGTTCATCCCGAAGATCCTCGCGACGGTCGTCGTGATCGTGGTGGCCGGCCCGTGGATGCTCAACACGATGCTCGGGTTCACGATCGAGCTCTGGAGCGGCATCCCGGCGATCGGCCGCAACTAATGTCCCGCCCGGGGCGTGCGCGGGCGCCGCGGGGCGACGGGCGGTAGGCGTGGACCAGTTCCTCGCGCAGCTCGCGCCGCAGGCCGCCCTGTTCATGCTGATCGCCACCCGCCTGTCGGCCATGCTGGTGGTGGCGCCGGTGTTCAGCTCCCGGGTGATCCCGACCCGGGTCAAGGCCGGCCTCGTGATCATCATCAGCTACATCACCCTGCCGATCGTGTCCGCCGAGGGCGGCGTGGTCCCCGAGGGGCTGCTGGCCTTCGCGACGCTCGCGGTGAAGGAGGCGCTGATCGGCTTCGCCTTCGGCCTGGTCGCGCAGTTCCTCTTCGCCGCGTTCCAGACGGCAGGCTCGTTCATCGACATCACCGCCGGCTTCGCCATCGCGCAGACCTTCGATCCGAGCGCCAACGTCAGCACCTCGATCCTCGGCCGCTGGTACAACCTCATCGCCGTCGCCGCGTTCCTCGCGATGGGCGGGCACCAGCTCCTGGTGGCCGGCGTCGTCCGCAGCTTCACCCTGGCACCCCCGCTCGCCACCCCCGACCTCAACGCCCTGGTCGTGGGGGTGCTGGCCCAGGCCGACGACATCCTGCTCGTCGTGGTCCAGATCGCCGCGCCGATCATCGGCGCCCTGCTGATCACCGACGTCACGCTCGGCGTGATCTCGCGCTCGGTGCCCCAGATGAACATCTTCATCGTCGGCCTGCCGCTCAAGATCATCGTCGCCCTCGCGGGTACCGCGATCCTGCTGCCCTCGCTGATCGGCCTCACCAACTCGCTGACCAACCAGATGTTCTCCGACGTCTCGGAGATGATGCGGGCGGTCGGAGGGGGCTAGTGGAGCGTCCACCGACGTTGCTGGTGTTCTGGCCGCGAAGATCCCGCGGGGCAAGGACGCAGGGAGATCGCATAGCCGAGGCTATGCGTTCGACCGAGGACGCAGCATCCGCGATGATTTGCAGCGAGCCAGAACCCCGGCGCGGCGACGACGAGCGGGCGGTCGCGGGCGGGGTGCCGCGTGACGACGACGTCCTGATCGAAGACCTCGCCGACGCGCGCCCGCGTCAGCGCCTCCCAGGGCGGGGCGCACGCGACGAGGCGCCCCTCGCGCATGAGCCCGATGCGATCGCAGTGCGCGGCGGCCAGGTTCAGGTCGTGGAGCACGACGACCACGGCGGCGCCCTCGCCGGCGAGCTCGCGCACCAGATCCATCACGAGCTCCTGGTGGCGCAGATCGAGGGCCGCCGTGGGCTCGTCGAGGAGCAGGACGGGCGTCTCCTGGGCCAGCACGCGGGCGAGGTTGACCCGCGCCGCCTCCCCGCCCGAGAGCGTCGGGAAGCGCCGCCCGGCGAGCTCGGCGACGTCCGCGCGCCGCATCTGCGCGTCCACGACGTCGTGGTCGCGCGCCCCCAGGCCGGCGACGCCCCGGCCGTGGGGGCTGCGACCCATCGCCACCACCTCCCGCGCCGTGAAGCCGAAGCGCAGGACGGTGCGCTGGGGAAGGACCGCCCGGGCGCGGGCGAGCGACCGCGCCGAGCGTCCGCGCAGGGGCGCGCCGCCGAGCCGCACCTCTCCGGCGCTCGGCGATAGGTCGCCCGCCAGCAGCCCCAGCAGGGTCGACTTGCCGGCGCCGTTGGGCCCCACCAGGCCGACCACCTCACCGCAGCGGACGGTCAGGTCGACGCCGTCGACCAGCGTCCGCACGCCGATCCGGTGGCTGAGGTCCACGGCCTCCAGGGCGGCGGGGATCATCCCCAGTCCCCGTGCTCACGCCGGTTGCGGTGCAGGAGCCAGAGGAAGAACGGTCCGCCGAGCAGGCCGGTCAGGATCCCGAGCGGCATCTCCTGGGGCACGACCAGGGTCCGCGCGCCCAGGTCGGCCAGCAGCAGCAGCGCCGCGCCCCCGAGGGCGCTCGCGGGCAGCACCACGTGGTGGTCGGGGCCGGCGGCGAGCCGGACCAGGTGGGGCACGATCAGCCCGATGAAGCTGATCACTCCGGCCGCGGCGACCGCCCCTCCGGCGCACAGGGCGCAGAGGAGGATGAGGACCAGCCGCGTGCGCTCGGTCGACACGCCCAGGTGCGCCGCCTCGCGCTCGCCGAGCGTCAGCAGGTTCAGCGCCCGCGCGAAGAGCGGGATGCCGACGAGTCCGGCCAGCACGAAGGGCAGCACGACCCGCACGGTCTCCCAGGTCGCGCCGCCGAGGCTGCCCAGCATCCAGAAGACGATGTCCTGGAGCTGGTCCTCGTCGGCGGCGAAGGTCAGGTAGCCGACGGCGGCCGCGCCGATCGCGTTGACCGCGAGGCCCGTCAGCAGCAGGGTCACGACGTCGGTGCGGCCCTCGTGGCGGGCCAGCGCGTAGACGACGCCCGCGGCGACCACCCCTCCCACCGCAGCGAGCAGCGGCAGGGCCGTGGCGCCCAGGGCGCCCACCCCGAGGACGATGCCGGCGGCGGCACCGACGGAGGCCCCGCCCGATATCCCGATCAGGCCCGGGTCGGCGAGGGGGTTGCGGAAGATGCCCTGAAGGGCCGCCCCCGCGATGCCGAGCCCGGCGCCGACGAGCAGCGCCAGGAGGGCGCGCGGCATGCGGATCTGCCAGATGACCGCGTCCTCCTCGAGCGTCGCGACGCCGCCGACCCCGACGCCGAGGTGGTCCCCGATGACCCCGACGACGGCCCAGGGGTGGATGGCGATCGCGCCGAGGGCGACGTTCACGACGAGGCATGCGGCGACGCAGAGCGCGAGCGCCAGGGTCACCCCTGGCGCTCGGCTGCGCCGGGCGGCGCGGGCGAGGGCTGCCCGGGCCGCTCCGCGGGGGCCGTCGGCGGACGCTCTGCCGAGTGCGTCAGCCGGGGCTCCCGGTGGGCGGGTGCCCACCTCGGTCGGACTCACACGGCGCCCGGGTAGAGGCCCGCCGCGAGCTTGCGGATGGCCGATCCCGTACGCGGCCCCAGTCCGAGCAGCAGCTGGTCGTCGAAGGCGATCACGCGGCGGTTCCGCCCGGCCGCCGTCTGCGCGACACCCGGGATGCGGAGCAGCCCGTCGATCCCTCCGACCGACTCCAGGCCGGCCTGCGGCACCACCAGCACGTCGGGCCGCGCTCCGATGAGCGCCTCGGCGGTGAGCTGCCGGTAGCCGGTGATACCGGTCTCGGCGCCCGCGTCCGTTCCACGGGCGAGCCGGATGATGATGTTCGACCGGGAGCCGAGCCCGCCGATCATCTGCACCCGCGGCCCGCGGAGGTAGAGGAAGGCCACGCGCGGCTTGGCCCGGCCTCGAGCGGCCCTCGCGGCCCGCAGCGACTGGGCCCGGATCTGCCGCTGCGTGCGGTCTGCGAGAACGCGCCCCCGGCGGGGGACGCCGAGGATCCTCGCGACGCTCCTGATCTTGCTCATCGGCGCGCTCAGCCGGTCGTCCTCGGGGATGATGATCGTCGGGACCCCGGCGGCCTTCAGCTGCGCGATCACGGGTGCGGGGCCCGCGAGGGTGCTGCCGATCACGACCGTCGGGGAGAGGGCGAGGATCCCCTCCGCGTTGAGCTGGCGCTGGTAGCCGACCGAGGCGATCGCCCCGGCGGCAGCCGGGTAGGTGGCGCTGGTGTCGACCCCGACCAGGTTCCTCCCGAGCCCGAGGGCGTAGATCGTCTCGGTGAGGTCGCCGTTCAGCGACACGATCCGCGCGGCGCTGCGGATGACCATGCGCCGACCGTCCACGCCGCGCACGCGCGTGGGCATGACCGGAGCCCTCTCGACGGCGGGCGCCGCCACCGCGGCGCCGGAGCCGGGGGCGAGAGCCGGGGGGCTGAGCGCCACCGCGCCGGCGACGGCGGCCAGCCAGAGGGTGAGCCGCCTCATGCCGTGACCTCGTCGGCGCGGAGCACGCGGTGGTGCTCGAGGGTCAGCTCGCGCGTCCGCGATCCGCCCGGCGAGAGGCTGACGACACGCCGCCGCGCCGGCAGGAGGACCGCGTCGTGGACCGCGTACGCGTCGCGGTAGACGTCGGCGGTCAGGATGGCGCCCGATTCCTCGTCCTGCACGAGGACCGTGAAGTGCGTGGCCACGGACCGGCCGTCCGGAGCCGCGACCTGGTCCTGGATGACGATCGACAGGCGCCCCGGCGGGATGGTGCGCCCGATCCGGGTGATGTGCCCGTTCTCGATCCGGTAGGTCGAGAGCATCGGGTCAGCCATGTGCACGAGGCGCCCGAAGGGCCCCTCGGGCCCCGCGAGGTCCTTGTCGAACCGGCCGTCGCCGTCCTCGTAGGCGCGGTGGGCGCGGTGCGTCGCCATCGAGGAGAGCTCCTGCGCCACCCAGTCGCGGTCGTCCGCGTCGGCGACGATCGTGATCTCGGGCGGGGAGCCGGGACGGACCGTCACCCGGCCCACCGAGACCGCGTCCTCGACGCTCAGCCGTAGGCGGGCTTCGAAGCCGGGGAAACCGGCCGGGTGGCGATGGACGTTCAGGTGGGCGTCGCGCACGAGGGCGTCGGCCTCGTCGCGGCGGAGCAGGTCGGCTACGGCCACGGCTCGTCTCCGGTGTCGGTGGGTGCGGACGGCCGGAACCCTCCACCATGTCGACCGCCAATTGCAAGGGTCACCGAAGAAAAATAGTTAGGTGTACCAAATATCCAAGTCGGATACTGATTCGGATGACCTTCCCCTCAGTGTTTGGCTAACCTAATGTGCGTTTCCGTTAGAGACCCGACCGTCGCCAGCCATCCGGAGGCTCCATGCGCCGCGCGTTCCTGATCGTCCTGCTCGCCGCCGTCCCGCTCGCCCTGGCCGCAGGCTGCGGGGACGACGGTGCCGACGCCCCGGCCACCGGCACGTCCGCCACCGGCCCCTCGCCCGACGACGCGCTCGTCCGGGCGGCGGTCGCCGGTTATCAGGAGTACGTCGCCGAGCAGACCGATCAGATCGTCGCGCGCACCACGGTCTTCACCGACGCGGTCCGCGCCGGTCGTCTGGCCGCCGCCAGGGCCGCCTACGCACCGAGCCGCGAGCCCTGGGAGCGGATCGAGCCGATCGCCGGCCTGATCGAGGCGAGCGACGGCGCCGTCGATTCGCGCGTCGACGCCTTCGCCGGACCCGACGACCCGGACTTCACCGGCTGGCACCGCCTGGAGTACATCCTCTGGGAGCAGGGCACCACAGCCGGCGCCGCCCGCTTCGCGAGCCGGCTCGACCGCGACCTCGCCGCGTTGCGGGCGGGTGTCTCCCAGCTCGAGATCCCACCGGCCGCGATGGCCCTCGGCGCCTCGGAGCTGATCCAGGAGGTCTCCGCCGGCAAGATCACCGGCGAGGAGGATCGCTACTCCAAGACGGACCTCTGGGACTTCGCGGCCAACGTCGAGGGCGCCGAGAAGATCATCGAGCTGCTCGATCCCGCCCTCCAGAAGGCCGATCCGGAGCTGCTCGCGCGCATCGAGAGCGGCTTCGACGACCTCGACGCGAGCCTCGAGGCGCTGGAGGAGGGCGACGGCTACGTCCTCTTCTGCCAGGAGAACGACGAGTACCCGGCGCCGGACCTGTGCCCCCGGACGACCGTGACGCAGGCGCGGATCGACACGATGAAGGGTCAGCTCGCGGGCCTCTCGGAGGACCTCGCGCTGGTTCCCGGCGTGCTGGGGCTCTCGTAGGGACCGCGATGGCGGAGTCCATCTCACGCCGCCGCTTCCTCGCGGGCGCGGGCGTCCTCGCCGCCGGCGGTGGCGCCCTCGTCGCGGGGTGCGCCGAGGGGCGCTCGCCGGCAGGAGCGCGGCAGCCCGGCTTCGTGGCGTTCCACGGCCGCCACCAGACGGGCATCGCCGTGCAGCCCTCTCCGGCCCAGGGCCTGATGGCTTCGTTCACGGTGCTCGCACGCGACCGAGCCGAGCTGGCCGGGATGTTCCGTGACCTCACCGACGAGATCGCGGGGCTCATGTCCGGCCGGCCCCTCGAGGTGCGCGATCCCGCCTATCCGCCGGTCGACTCGGGCATCCTCGGGCCCGAGCCGGCCCCCGACGACCTCTCGGTCGTCGTCAGCGTGGGCGCCTCCCTCTTCGACGACCGTCATGGGCTGGCCGCCCGCCGCCCCCGTGAGCTCGTGGAGATGCCGTTCCTGGCCAACGACCGGCTCGACCCCGACCGCAGCCACGGCGACCTGCTGCTGACGGTGCAGGCGGGGCACGCCGACTCGGTGATCTTCGCCCTGCGGCAGCTGATGCGCCGCACGCGCCGCACGCTGACGCTGCGGTGGGTGATCGACGGCTACAACCGCCCCTCCGCGCCCGGCGGGCGGGGCACCGGATCGCCGCGCAACCTTCTCGGCTTCCTCGACGGGACCGCCAACCTGGCCACCGACCCGACCCTGCTGGCCCGGCACGTCTGGGTCTCGCCGGCCGACGACGAGCCCGCCTGGACGGCCGGCGGCTCGTACCACGCCGTCCGCATCATCCGGATGCTGGTGGAGTTCTGGGACCGGGCGCCGCTCGCCGAGCAGGAGGCCATCATGGGCCGCCACAAGGCCTCCGGCGCACCCCTCGGCGCCGAGCACGAGACCGACGTCCCCGACTTCGCGTCGGACCCCGAGGGCGCCGTGACGCCCCTCGACGCGCACATCCGGCTCGCCAACCCGAGGACGCGTGCCACCGACCGCAACCTGATCCTCCGGCGCGGCTTCTCGTACACGCGCGGCTACGACGGCGCGGGCCAGCTCGACCAGGGGCTCGCCTTCGTCAGCTACCAGCGGAGCCTGGAGCACGGATTCCTGGCGGTGCAGAAGCGGCTGACGGGCGAGCCCCTGGAGGAGTACATCCGCCCCGAGGGCGGCGGCTTCTTCTTCGCGCTGCCCGGCGTCCCCTCGCGCGGCGGGCACCTTGCGGAGGGCCTGCTGGCCTGATCGCGGCCGGGGGAGGATCCGGGGACGTCCGGCCCGGCGGGACCGCGACCCGGCGGCGGTAACCTGGCCGGGTGAACCGGCGCGTCCTCGTCCTGATCGCGATGCTGACCGCCGGCGCGGCGGCCGTGCTCGCCGTGGTCGTGGGGATGTCCGCCTCCGGCGGCCCTCCGCCCGGCCCGCCCGGCCTGACCCAGCTGCCCGCCGCCCCGACACCGGTCACCGCCGGCACCGGCTACGACGGCACGCCCGTCTCGGTGCCACGCGCCGGGCGGCCCGCGCTGGTGACCTTCCTGTTCGCCGCGTGCCCGGACATCTGCCCTCGCACGGCCCGCGAGATCGCCCTCGCGCTCGATCAGGCGGGCGACGCCGCCGATGACATCGACGTCGTGGCGGTGAGCGTCGATCCACCGGGCGACACCCCCGCGGCGGTGCGGGCGTTCCTCGAGCGGCACGACCTCGTGGGCCGGATGGATTACATCGTCGGCTCGCGGAAGGAGCTGGCGCCCCTCTGGAAGGCGTGGCAGGTCGCCGCGCAGCCTCCCGGCAGGACCGTCTCCGCGCACTCGGCCAGGATCGTCCTGATCGACGACGAGGGCCGCCAGATCGGCGCCTACTCGGCCGGCATCCCGATCGCGGTGAGCGACCTCTCGGCCCAGATCCGGGAGCTCACCGGGGGCTGAGCGCCGGCCCGGGCCGGTTGTTAGGTACACCGAATATTTCTGGTTAATGGCGTTGAACATAGAGCGCGCGGCCGGATAACGTTGCGCGATGCATCCGGCCGGCCGCCTTCCCGACGACATCCTCGAGGCCATCTCCGACGGGTGGTCGGGCGTCACCATCGTCACGCCTCGCGCGGGGGGCGATCCGGTGCTGGTCTGCGCGGCGCCGGTGCACCAGCTCGCCTCGCTCCAGGGGGGCGGTCTGTCGCTCGACCTCCCCCGGGGTTCGTCGGGGGCCGGATCGCGCGCCCTGCGCATCGGGTTGGAGCCGCTCGCCGGGCACGCGGGGCCGCCCGTCGGCATGGTCCTCGACCTCGGGTACGCCGAGGGCCGCCGGCTGGTCGCTCAGATCACCGACGGCGGCGGTCTCGACCTGATGTGGATCGCCTCGGAACCGCCGTACCCGGCGTCCCTCGAGCGCGTGCGCCTCGACGGCACCGAGGCCCGGGCGCTGGCGCGGGCGGTCGCGCGGGCGGGTGAGTGGCACGTCGCCACGCCGCTGCCGCTCGGCCTGGACGGCGACGCCTGGAGGCGCGCCGCGCGCGACGCCCCCGCGCTGGTCGCCACCGGGCGCGCCGAGGGCGAGGTCGTCCTGGCGGTGCCCGAGGCGACCCTCGCCGGGCTCGGCGGCCGCCACGGGCGCGTCTGCTTCTCGGCGCCCGGGCAGGGGCGGTCCGGCTCACGCGAGCTGCTGGTGCGCTTCCTCTGGGACAGCGACGGGGGAGGGGCGCTGCGCGACGTGCAGCTCGATCTCGGTTGCGCCGCGACGCGCTCCCTGGCGGCGCGCCTGGGGTTGCAACGCAGCCTGCTCGTCATCGGCGCGGGACGCCGGGCGACGCCCGGGCCCTGCGTCCGGGTGACGCTCACCGCCCCCGCGCGGGCGCTCCTCGCATCCCTCGGCGACGGCGCCGCCCCGCCGCCCGCGGGCTGCCCACGGCGCCTGCGCCCGGGCCCGTGATCCGCACCTGATCGCCGCCGTCCGCGATCCGCTCAGCTCGGGCCGGGAGATGCCGATACCAGCTGATGAGCGGGAGGCCGTCGCCACCCCGTCAGAGACGATGAGAGGGTGAGCCAGATGAGCACCGCCATTGATGCGCCCGCGACCCAGCAGCTGGTGATGTTCAGCCTCGCCGACGAGGACTACGGCATCGCCATCACCCGGGTGCAGGAGATCATCCACTACGAGCCGCCGCGGCCCATGCCCGGCAGCGCCCGTGAGGTGGAGGGCGTCATCAACCTGCGCGGCCGGCTGATCCCCGTGGTCAACCTCCGCACGCGCCTGGGCATCGGCGGGGTCGTCCCGGAGGACGCCAAGGTGGTCATCACCGAGCTGGAGAGCACGAGCGTCGGCCTGGTGGTGGACGAGGTCCGCGAGGTCATGACCATCGACCTCGCCTCGACCGAGCCGCCCCCGGACGGCACCCTCGTCGGCGACCTCGACGCCATCGAGTCGGTCGCCAAGGTCGGCGACCGCATCCTCGTCATCCTCGACCCGGTGCGGCTGCTCGCCCCCCAGCACTAGCGGGGCCGCCGGGGGCCAGGTCCCGGCCTCAGGCGGCGACCGTGCGGCGCGGGCTCTCGGCGGCGGTGCGGCGCACGTTGCGGTGCGCCCACCAGCACGCCACCCCGATCAGCTCGGCGAGTTGCTGGACCAGGAACAGGCGCGTGGACTGGAGCACCTGGACGTCGAGCGCCCCGGCCTGCACGTTGACCGTCGCCGTGACGGCCAGATCCCCGATGCGGGGGAGGGTCTTGCCGACGCCCTGACCCGGTAGCAGGCCCCCCCGCCGCAGGTTCACCGCGCCGACGTTGCCCATCGGCCCGAGGGCGGCGTCGACCGCCACGATCAGCGGCCCGCCTGCCGTCGTGGTCAGGGGCAGCAGTCGCTCCTCGAGGTTGAGAGCGTGCAGCGGATCCTCGAGCGTCCCGATCACCGCGTCGCTGTCGAAGCCCAGCTTGAGCAGCCGCTGGCCCACCAGCGGGCCGAGGGCGTCGCCGGTGGAGCGGTCGGTGCCGATGCAGGCGAATGCGATCCGCCGCCGCGCCCCACCGAGCATCTCCAGCTCGTGCTCGATCGCGCCCGAGAGCGTGGCGAGCCCTGCGGGATCGTTGAGCCGGACTTCGTACGGTGCCGTCATGTGGAGCCTCTCTCGTCGCCCGCGGAGTGGGGTGGCGGAGAGGAGGGTATGGCCGCCCCCCGGCCCCGGAACCCCCCTTTCGGCTAGACGCCGCCGCGCCGGTCGGCCAACCCCCGCCCCCCCGGCACGTCCCCCGGCGCGGGGGCCGCGCGTGCGCCGCTCATGTCGGGCGGCCGGCGGCCGATGAGGCACGAAGGCGCCGGAGCCGTCCGGCGGCACACCCCGGAGAAGAACCCATGTCGACGCTCGTCCACGGCGACCCGACCGACCCCGGCGCCCAGGGGGCGCCGCGGTATGAGGTGGCGATCACCGGGGATGGCCGCGCCGCGACCCTGACCATCCCGCCGCCCTCGGCCGAGGGCGTCGCCGACGAGGCGCTGATCCGGGGCGCGCTCGACGCCCTTCTGTCGGCGGGGGTGGTGCACGGTCTCGAGCGCGGGCTGGTGGTCGCCGCCGTCGCCGCGCGCGACGGCCGGCCGCACACGGTGGCCCGGGCGACCAGCCCGGGCGCCCCGGTGAACGGCGACCTCGACCTGCACTTCCCGGCCGGCGAGGCGCACGACCCGCTGCACACCCTTCCCGCCGGCACCCTGCTGGCCCGGTGCACCCCGCCGTCGCCGGGCTCCGACGGCGTGGCCGTCACCGGCGAGCCCCTCTCCGCGCCCGCCCCGCGGGCACCCGCCATCGCCGCGGGCGAGGGCGCCGAGCAGTCGGTGGTCGGGGAGGGGGTCGTCGTGGTCCGGTCCCTGATCGACGGCCATGCCCGTATCGAGGACGGTGTGCTGCACGTCGACCCGGTCGTGCGCGTGCCGCTGCTGCGCCACCGCCCCACGGCCCTGCGCGTCTTCGGGTCCCTCGAGGTGGCCGCCGGCCTCCCCGAGGGCGCCCGCATCAGCGTGAGCGGCGACCTCCGCGTGGCGGGCGACGTCGAGCGCGCCGAGCTCGAGAGCGGCGGCGACATACGCGTCAGCGGATCGTGCCTGGGCTCGGAGATCCACGCCGGGGCGCTCGCAAGGGTCCACCGCACCTTGCTGGCGACGCTCGGTGGAGCCGACGCCGACCTGGCCTCGGCCGCGGAGATGGCCGCCCAACTCGTGGCGACCGCGGTCGCCGGGGGGCGGCGCCTGGCCGAGCGCGACGCGCTGCGGGCCGTGCTGACGAGCCGGTTCTCCGACCTGTCCCGGGCGCTGGGCGAGGCGTCCCGGGTGCTGCACGACCCGGGCGTGTCCGTCGAGGAGCGGGTGCGCGACGCCGTCACCACCGCGACCGAGACCGTGGCCGCGGCGATCCGGGCGGATCTCGTCAGCGTCGAGGCGGTCCGCGTCGCGGCCCAGGCGCTCACGCGCGCTGTGCTGATGATGCGCAGCACCGCCTCCCACACCTCCGACGTGGAGGCCGCCTACCTGCAGGCCTGCCGCGTCGAGACCGCCGGCAGCCTGATCCTGACGGGGCACGGCACCTACAACGTCGATGCCGACGTCGGCGGGGACCTGCGCGCACACGGCGCGGGCGCCACGCTGCGCGGCGGGACGGTGCGCGTGCACGGGATGCTGGTCACCACCGAGCTCGGCGCGCCCGCCGGGGCGCCGGTCCGCGTCGTGATCGAGGGCGTGGGCGGGCCGCGGCGGCTCACCGCCGACGTCGCCCACCCCGGCGTCGAGATCCTCTGCGGCGGCCGGGAGATCGTCCTGACGGCGACGGCGCTCAACTTGTCGGTCGGTTTTGACGAAGAGAACCGGGTGGTGTGCTCCGAGGATCCCCTCGGCTGAGCCCCGCGACCGTACCCCGGATGGGTGCGGGTGGACGGAGTCACGGACGGCGCGCGTAGGACGGCGGGCGTCGAATGGCCGGCTCGGCTGGAGATCGCACAGAGGAGGCGACACCCAAGCGCCGCGAGGAATCGCGCAAGCGCGGCCAGGTCGCGCGCAGCCTCGAGGTCAACACCGGCCTGGGCCTGCTGGCCACCTTCACGCTGCTCTCGTTCGTGGGCAGCTGGCTCCTGGCGGGCCTGATCGCGGTGATGACCACCTCGCTGGCGAACGCCGGCACGACCGACCGGATCACGCCCGCCGCCGGCTGGCGCGTGATGACCGACGCCGGCATGGACTCGCTGCGGCTCACCGCCCCGTTCGCCATCGGCGGGGTCATCGTGGGCGTCGTGGCGTCGGCCATCCAGGTGAAGCCCGGCATCACGCCCGAGGTCCTGAAGCCGCGCTTCACGGTGCTGAACCCGCTGACGGGAGCCAAGCGCCTGCTCTCCTCCCGCTCGCTGGTCACCGTGGTGAAGGACCTGGTCAAGGTCGGCGTCACCACCGCCGTCGCCTACTCGGTCCTCAAGGGCGGCATCCCCGACCTGATCGGCCTCCTCGGGGCCAGCCCGGGCATGGCCCTCGTGGTCGTCAGCGACCTCGTCATGAAGATCGGCTACTCGATCGTCGCGATCTACGTCCTGATCGCGATCGCCGACTTCGTCTACGAGCGCTGGAAGCACGGGCGCGAGCTGCGGATGACCAAGGACGAGGTCAAGCGCGAGGCCAAGGACGGCGACGTCAGCCCCGAGGTGAAGGGCCAGCTGAAGCGGCGCCAGCACGAGATGGCGGTGCAGCGGATGATGTCGGCCGTCCCCGACGCCGACGTCGTCATCACCAACCCGACCCACTTCGCGGTCGCGCTGCGCTACGCCCGCGCCCTGCCGGCCCCGCAGGTCATCGCCAAGGGCGCCGACCACGTCGCCCTGAGGATCATCGCCAAGGCCCGTGAGTCGGGCGTCACCGTCGTGCAGGACCCGCCGCTGGCCCGGAGCATCTTCGCCAGCGCCGAGGTGGGCCAGTACATCCCGGCCGACGCGTTCGGCGCCGTGGCCGAGATCCTCGCGCACGTCTATCGCGCCACCGGGCGCGAGCCGGCGGCCGCATGAGCACCGCCGTCGCCACCTCGCAGCCCTCGTCGCGGAGCGCCCTGAACCGCCTGCTGGACAACAGCGACGTCCTGATCGCCATCGTCGTCGTCGGGATCGTCGTGATGATGATCATCCCGCTGCCGCCGTTCCTGCTGGACATCCTCCTGACGGCCAACATCGCGGCGGCGCTGGCCATCGTGCTCGCGACCCTCTACACCACCGAGCCGCTCCAGTTCTCGGTGTTCCCGTCGCTGCTGCTGGTGGCCACCCTGTTCCGCCTGGCGCTGAACATCTCCGGCACCCGCCTGATCCTGCTCGAGGGGCACGCGGGCGAGGTCATCGAGTCGTTCGGCCGCTTCGTGGTGGGCGGCAACGTGGTGGTCGGGCTCATCATCTTCACGATCCTGGTCGTGATCCAGTTCGTGGTGATCACCAACGGCGCCGGCCGTGTCGCCGAGGTCGCCGCACGGTTCACCCTCGACGCGATGCCCGGCAAGCAGATGGCGATCGACGCCGACCTGAACGCCGGCGTCATCACCGACGAGGAGGCCAAGAAGCGCCGCGAGACCATCGCCAAGGAGGCCGACTTCTACGGCGCCATGGACGGTGCCTCGAAGTTCGTGAAGGGCGACGCGATCGCCGCCGTGCTGATCGTGATGATCAACCTGCTCGGCGGCCTGTCGGTCGGCGTCTTCCAGCAGGGGATGGGATTCTCCGAGGCCATCCAGCACTTCTCGCTGCTGACCGTCGGTGAGGGCCTGGTCAACCAGATCCCCGCCCTGCTGATCTCCACGGCGACCGGCATCATCGTGACCCGCTCGGTGGGCGAGTCGAACCTCGGCCAGGACCTCGCCAACCAGATCGTCAGCCAGCCGCGGGCGCTGTTCCTCGGGGGGATCGTGACGACCTCGCTCGGCCTGGTGCCCGGGTTGCCGAAGCTGCCCTTCTTCATCATCGGCGGCATCATGCTGCTCATCTCGAGCGCCCTGAAGAAGGGGATCCGCGAGGACGCCGAGGCCGCTGCGATGGACGAGGCGACCGCCGTCGCCACCCGCCCCGCCGAGCCAGAGAACGTCGCGGCGCTGCTGCCGCTCGACCCGCTGGAGCTCGAGATCGGCTACGGCCTGGTGCCGCTGGTCGACGCGGACGAGGGCGGCGACCTGCTCGGCCGCGTCGCGATGGTCCGCCGCCAGATGGCCACCGAGCTCGGCCTGTCGCTCGCGCCCATCCGCATCCGCGACAACATCCAGCTCGGCTCGCACGACTACGCCGTGAAGATCAAGGGCGTCGAGGTGGCGCGCTGGTCGCTGATGCCCGGCCAGCTGCTCGCGATGAACCCGGGCACGGCCGATCTGCCCCTCGACGGCATCCCCACCATCGAGCCGTCGTTCGGCCTGCCGGCCGTCTGGATCGGCGAGGCCCAGCGCGAGCAGGCCGAGATCTCGGGCTACACCGTGGTCGACTCCACCTCGCTCGTGGTGACGCACCTCAGCGAGGTGATCCGCCGCAACGCCGCCGAGCTGCTCGGCCGCCAGGACGTGCGCGGCCTGCTCGACACGCTCAAGGAGCGCTTCCCGGCCCCGGTGGACGAGCTGGTGCCCGACCTGATGACCGTCGGCGAGGTGCAGCGCGTGCTGCAGACCCTGCTCTCGGAGGCCGTCCCGGTGCGCGACCTCGTGACGATCCTGGAGACCCTCGGCGACAAGGCGAAGCTCACCAAGGACGTCCCGATCCTGGCCGAGTACTGCCGCCAGGCGCTGTCGCGGGCCATCTGCGGGCGCTTCGTCGACGAGGAGGGTGCGCTGCGCGCCATCACCCTCGACCCCGAGGTCGACCGCGAGGTGGCCGAGTCGGTCGCCCGCACCGACGACGGCACGGCCGTGACCATGGACCCGGCCCGCGCGTCGGCGCTCATCGACACCCTCAAGGAGCAGGCCGATCACGTCCAGGCGATGGGCATCGTGCCCGTCCTCCTGTGCTCGGGCGCCTCGCGCCGTCACGTCAAGGCGCTCACGGCGCACGCCATCCCCACCCTGACCGTCCTCTCGTACCACGAGATCCTGCCATCCGTCCGCGTCGAGCCCGTCGGGCTCGCCGCGCTCGTCTAGCCCGCCTGACCCGAGGAGCAACCGGCCGTGCAGATCAAGCAGTTCTCCGGAGCCAACATCGACGACGTGCTGACCCAGGTCCGCGCCGAGCTCGGTGACGAGGCCGTCATCCTCCAGACCAAGCGGGTCGTGAAAGGCGGCATCGGAGGGTTCTTCGGCCGCGAGGGCGTCGAGGTCACCGCGGCCGAGGGGCTCCCGCCGGGCGAGAGCGAGTCGGCCAACCGCGAGGCGGCGGCCTCGGTCGCGGCGCCGCCGCTTCCGAGCATCGACCTGCGCGACGACGAGGCCCCCGCCGAGCCCGACGAGGAGTTCGTCCCCGCGGCGTTCCGCCGTCACCTCGAGAGCCGCCTCGCGGCGGCCGAGCAGGCCGAGGCCGATGCGCCGCCGATTACCCCGGGCGCCCCGGCGTCGCCGGCCGCCAGCTACGCCCGGGCGGGCGCGCCGTTCGCCCCGGGCGACCTGGAGAGGACGCAGGCGATCCTCGAGGCCGCGCGCGCAGCGGTGCGCGAGGCCCACGCGAAGGCGGTCGCCACGCCTCCTGCGATCGACGAGCTGATGGCCGCCCCGGCCACCCGCGCCCTGGTCGGTCCCTCGCCCGGGGAGGGGGAGTACGTGGACGAGATCGCCGAGCCCGAGGACCGCCACCTCGAGCCGGTGGTGCGCGCCGCGACGCCGCTCGACGGCGTGCGGGGTGAGCTGATCCGCGCGGGGGTCGACGCCCGCTACCTCGACCCGTTCCTCGACGGCTTCTCGAAGTCGGTGATCCCGTTCCTCGCGCCGGGCGAGTCGCTTCGCGACGCGGTCAAGGAGCACCTGGCCTCGCGCCTGCCGATGGCGCGCGACTGGAAGCCGCGGGCCATGGGCCACACGATCGCCTTCGTCGGCCAGAGCGGCGTCGGCAAGACGAGCGCCGCCGTCGGCCTCGCGGGCCGCTACCGGGCCGCCGGTCTCGCGGTCGCGCTGATCGCCGCAGGCTCCGGGGCGCACGACGCGCTCGAGGGGCACGCGCGCCGGCTCGACATCCAGCTCTTCCGCGCCCCCGACGGGCCGTCGCTGGAGAACCTGTGCTCCACGCTCGGCGACCGCGACATGATCGTGATCGACACCGAGGGCCGCTCCCACCAGCACCTGGCGGAGATCGAGGAGCTCGCGGCGCTGCTCACGCCCGTCAAGGCCGACGAGGTGCACCTCGTGCTGCCGATGGCGACGCCCGTCGCCGACCTGGGCGACGCGCAGCGGCGCTTCCGGATGGTCGGCGTCAACCGGCTGACCATGACCAAGCTCGATGAGACCCGCTACCACGGAAACCTCGTCAACGTGCCCCTGCGCATCGGCAAGCCCCTCGGCTTCCTCTCCGACGGCGCATCGGTGGCCGGGTCGCTGCGGCCGGCCGACGCCCGCCGGGTGGCGGAGATGCTCCTGCCATGAGCGCGGTGCTCCACACGGCCGATCCCGCCCCCCTCCCCGAGCGCGGCACCCGCGTGCTGCTCGACGGGTTGCCCGGAGGCCCCTGGACGTCCGTCGTCGAGGGCCTGGCGGCCGGGATGCTGACGCTCGATCCGCCCCGGCTCGGCGGGCAGCTCGTGCCCCTTCCGCTCGGGCTGCGCTTCGTCGTGGCCTACACCTGCCGGGAGATCCCCTGCGAGGTCGACGCCGAGCTCGTGTCGGGGCCCGCGACCGACGGGACCGGGTCGTACGCCGCCCGCGTGGTCGGCGTCAGCCGGCGCCTGCAGCGCCGCGGCGCCGTGCGGGTGCCCGTGCACCTGATCGTCCAGACCCACGTGCCCGACGGCCCCGAGGACGTCGCGGCCGGGGCGATCACCGAGAACCTGTCGGCCGGCGGCGCGCTTCTGCGCGTCAGGACCGCGATCGCGGTGGGCGCGCCGCTGCTGACCACCGTCCTCTGCGGCGGGGAGGCGGGTGCCCTGCACATCGAGGGGCGTGTGGTGCGGTGCGACCGCGTCGATACCGGGGAGCGCCCCTTCCGGATCGCGATCGCCTTCCTCGACATGGCCCGCGATGACGAGGACCGCCTGGTGCGGTTCATCTTCCAGCGCCAGCGCGAGATGCGGCGGCGGGCCGAGGGGGTCGGCTGATGGCGGACAAGAAGGACAAGAAGGACGCAAAGGGCAAGGGCAAGGGCGGTCACCCGGGCCAAGGGTGCCGGGGCTCTCCTCGGCTTCGTCATCGCCTTCTACGTCACCCGCGGCCAGGGCTTCGCGATGCCCGACGCGATCTTCCGCGGCCTCGGCGGCGCCATCGCGATGTCGCTGATCGCCTGGTGGTCGGCCCTGATGGTGATCACCGCCCTCATGCGTTCCGCCGCGGCCCAGGCCCAGCGGGAGGCGCAGATCGCCGTCGCCGAGGCCGCCGCCGCCCAGCAGGCGGCCGACGCCTCCTACGGCCGCCGTCCCGGCGCCGGGGATGAGCTGTCGTGACCGGCGTCTCCGAGCGGGTCGGGCCGCCGCCGGCTCCCCCGGCCGCGGCGGCCGCGGCCGCCGCGGCGATCGCCCGGCGCGGCGCCGACGATGCGCGCGCCTCCGGCGGCGCCCCCGACCAGGGGTCCGGCCGGCGGGCCGAGACCGGGCACGCCCGGTACGCAAGCGGCGCGCCCGACCCGAGCGGACGGACAGGGAGCCTGATCGATGTCTTCGCGTGACGAGGTCCACCGCCCCGGTTACCTGGTGATCCAGGCCGACGAGGGCGGCACCTACGTCGGGGGCCTGATGGTCACCGACCCGAGCGGCCTGCCGGTCGACTTCCGCTTCACCGACCCGGTCACTCCGACCCGGCTCCAGCGCGCGCTCTACGGCGGCGTGCTCGACCGCTACCTGCGCACCGAGGTGGTGCTGCGCACGTTGATGGAGGCGCTCGAGCAGCCGCCCAGCCTCCTGGTGGTGGACGATCCGGCCCTCCTCGACGAGCCCGTCGACCGCTGCCCGATGGCCTTCGTCGGCCCCTCGCGCTCGGCGGCGATCGGTGCACCGGGAGCCCGCAGCGGCCAGGGGTCGAACACCTTCCTGCTCCAGACCAGCGACACCGGCCACCCCCTCCGCGTGACGCTGCCGGCCGACTCGCAGGACGAAGAGCACGTGGCGGCCGCCCTGGTGGCCGTGTCGGAGCGGATGGACGTCCTCGAGCCGCTCGAGCGCGTCCGCGACGCCCTCGGCGTGATCGTCGCCCAGGGGGCGGCCCTCTGACCGGGGGGCGGGGGGCGCGCACTCCCGTCGAGGAGATCCGACGCCTGGTGGCGCGCCTCGGCGCGTCGAGCACCGCGCGCCCCGTCGACGCGCGCGTGAACGCGACGGCCCGCGCCGTCGATGCTCCGGTCGCGGCCGCGAGCGCCGCGGACCTGCGCCCCTCCGTGGCCGCCCGCCGGTCCGCGGCGCCGTCGGCCACCGTGCGTGCATGCGGTCCTGAGGACCTCGCGACCACCGCGCACCTCGAGAGGATCGCCGCGCCCGCACCGGCCGTGCGCGCCACGGCCGGGATCCCGGGCACCGTGGCGCGGGGGGCCGCGCTGCCATCGGCCGGCCACGGACGCGCCGGGCCCGTGGCCCGGCCGCGCGCGCACGCCGCCCCCGAGGGCGGCGAGTCGCTTCGGCTGCGGACGGTGCGGCGGAGCCGGGTGCCCTGGCCGGAGCTGCCCCGGGAGCGGCTGGCGGCCGCCTGGGGGCGGATCCAGATCGAGCACGCCGCCGCGGGCGAGCTGCTGCTCGTGGGCGTATTCGGTCCGGTCCCGATCGACGCGATCTCGTCGGTCGCGCTGGATCCCGACGGGCGTCTCGCGATGACCTTCGCGCGCCGCGCCGTGCGCGGCAGGTGGGGTGACGTGGCCCTCGCACGACAGGCCGCGTCGGGCCGGCTCGTGCGGAGCGACGTCGCGCACCCCGCCACCGGGTGATGCAGCCGCCTCCTGCACTAAGATCGCGCGGCTGGGACGACCGACGGCGACGGGGGAACGCATGACGAGGTGGCGATCGACGATGACGGCGGTGGTCGTCGTGGCCGCGGTGGGTGCGCTGCCCGCGGCCGCGCTCGGTCAGGACCCCGCCCCCGCGCCTCCGGCGCCCGGCGTCGTCGCCGCGGGCGTGTCGATCGCCGGCGTGCCCGTCGGTGGCCTCACCGAGGCCGCGGCCGCCCAGGCCGTCATCGCCCAGTACGTCGCACCCCGCCGCGGGCCTGTCGCGATCACGTTCCGGGGGCGCAACCTCAAGCCCATCGACCCGGTGAAGGTCGGCTACGTCGCCAACGTCGCCTACGCGGTTCAGGTGGCGATGATCTACGGGCGCACGAAGGCACTCCCGCCCGAGGGCGTCACCGTCCCGCTCAAGGAGAAGGTGAACCGCACGAAGGTGATCGCCACCCTGAAGATGCGGGCGTCGTCCAACTCGGTCCCCTCGCGCAACGCCAGCCTCCGGCTGAAGGGCGCCACCCCGGTCGTCACCAAGGCGCGCGTCGGGATCACCGTGAACCTGGCGGCCTCGGCGAAGGCCGTCGAGCGGGCGATCCTCGTCCGCGACCGCCCGCGGGTGAGTCTCGCGCAGAAGCGCCTCATCCCCGCCGTCCGCTCGGTCGGCCCGGTCGTGATCGTCGATCGCGCCAACTTCCGGCTGACCTGGTACAAGGCCGGCAAGAAGATCGTCTTCCCCGTGGCCGTCGGCACCACCGCGCACCCCACCCCGACGGGGAACTTCAGCGTGATCCAGAAGCAGAAGAACCCGACCTGGTTCCCGCCGGACTCCCCGTGGGCCGCCGGCCTCGGCCCCGTCCCGCCCGGAGTCAACAACCCGCTCGGCACCCGCTGGATCGGCACCTCCGCACCGGCCATCGGGATGCACGGCACCCCGTCGTCGGGCTCCATCGGCAGCCGCGCCTCGCACGGCTGCATCCGCATGTACATCGGTGACGCCGAGCGCCTCTACGAGCTCGTGGACATCGGCACTCCGGTCTACATCCGCTAGACCGCCGGGCGGACGGGGCGGGGCCGCGGCGACGCGGCTCCGTCCCCCGTCCTGAGCACGAGGCTCCGCCCGCCGCTCCGGGAGGGCGGGCAACGCCGAACCGCGGGCGATCCGTTCCCGCCGGGCCGGGGTCCAACCGAGCTTCGGGCCGAGGTCCACTCGGCCCGCTCAGGCTCCCCGCTGCCCCGCGGTTCAATCGGCCCCCGGGCCGAGGTCCACTTGGCCGACCACGCTCCCCGCTGTCCCCGGGGTTCAATTGGACCCCGGGGCATCGTCCAATTGAACCTCCCACGCGCGAGCGGGCGGCCGCTCGGCCCAGATGTCAGCCGTGAACGGGGATCAGGGTCCGGACGCGCCGTGCGCGGAGGTCCGCTCAGGCGGTCGACTCGCGTGTGATCGAAGAGATCGTGTGACGGAGGTCGCAGGAGGTGCGTTCTCGCTGGGGAGTGAGTACTCGTCGGCGGACGCCGTTAACCTGCGCCCCATGGAGACCCGTCGGCGCTGGGAACCGTTCCGATCGCGCCGCGGTGCCGTCGCCGGGACCCTCATTGCGGTGATCTCGGCGGGCGTCTACATGGCGTGGCTCGGGTGGGATCAGGAGTATCAGGTCGATCCGGCCACGGGCGCCCTGAGCGGTCCGTACGAGACGTGGCAGGTGGTCGGGGTGGTGGCCTGCCTCGGCCTCGTCGCCTTCGTGGCCGGCCTGCTCGGCCTGCGCACGGTCTGCCGGGTCGCGCTGCCCGCCGCCTTCGCGCTCTGCTTCTCCATCGACGGCATCACCGACCCGAACTCGGACGGCCTCTGGGGCGTCGGTGCGGCGATGACCTTCGGTGGCGCCTGGGTCGGCGCCAACCTCGTCGGCATCGCCACGGAGAGGCTCCGCCGTCCGGCCGCCCGGGCCTGAGGGCGAGACCGTGATCTAGCCCGTGCGCGCCCCGTTCAGGGTCGCCCGGATCCGGGCGGCGGCCGCAGCGGGCATGAGGGCGTGAACCCTCACCCCCTCCTCGGTGGCCTCCTGGGTGACCTCGCTGCCGTCGGCGTAGACCGCCGCGATCAGACCGGAGTCGGCGTAGGGGATCGTCACGTCGAGCGTCGTCAGGCGCGCGCGCGCCGCGTCGGCGAGCCGCGACGACAGGTCGTCGAGCCCCTCGCGCGTGACGGCCGACACCTGCACCGCGTCGGGATGGCGGAAGCGCAGGGCCGTCCGGTCGTCGGGCGCGACGAGGTCCACCTTGTTGAGCACCAGCAGCCGCGGGACGTCGGCCGCGCCGATCTCCTCGAGCACCTCGGCCACCGCCGCCGCGCGGGCGTCGCGGCGCGACTCGGGCTCGGAGGCGTCGGCGACGTGCAGGATCAGGTCGGCGTCGCGGGCCTCCTCGAGCGTCGCCGAGAACGCCTTCACCAGCTGGTGGGGCAGGTGGCGGATGAATCCGACCGTGTCGGACAGCAGCACGTCGTGCCCGTCGCAGGTGAGCTTGCGCGTGGTCGGGTCGAGCGTCTCGAAGAGGGCGTCGTCGACGCTCACGTCGGCGCCGCTGAGCGCGTTCATCAGGCTCGACTTGCCGGCGTTGGTGTAGCCGGCCAGGGCGATGCGGGGGATGGGGGAGCCGATGCGGCGCTCGCGCTGGGTCTCGCGGGAGCGGGCCACGTCGCGCAGCCGCCGCCGCAGCGTCGCCATGCGGTTGCGCACCAGCCGCCGGTCCGACTCGAGCTGGCTCTCGCCGGGTCCGCGGGTGCCGACGCCGCCGCCGAGGCGCTCGAGGTGCTGCCACAGGCCCTCCTGGCGCGCATAGGAGTACTCGAGCTGCGCGAGCTCGACCTGCAGCTTGCCCTCGGCCGATCGGGCGTGCTGGGCGAAGATGTCGAGGATCACGGCGGTGCGGTCGACCACCCGGGTCTTCAGGCGATCCTCGAGCGCGCGCTGCTGCCCGGGGCTCAGCGAACCCTCGGCCGCCACGAGGTCGGGCTTCAGGCGCTCGACGAGGTCCTTGAGCTCCTCGAGCTTGCCCGTGCCGAGGTAGGTGCGCGGCATCGGGCGGTCGCGGTGCTGCACCAGGGTCTCCACGACCTCGGCGCCGGCGGTCCGCAGCAGCTCCTCGAGCTCGCGCAGCCGGTCGTCCTGCTCGTCGCCCTCGCGGGCGAGCGACGCGATCACCAGGGCGCGCTCGGGACCGTTGCGGGTGAGCTCCTCCTCGGGGCGGACGGCCGAGCCGCGATAGGTGCGCTGGATCTCTCCCATGACGGGATGATGCCCACTTGTGACGATTCGTGCGCGGTTCGGGGCCGACGGCGCTTGGGTAGCATCTTGCGAGATGCCGACGAGCCCTCCGCGAACCCCCACGGACGACGGCCCCGACTGGTACCGCGACGCCGTCATCTACCAGCTCCACGTGCGCTCGTTCTGCGACAGCGACGACGACGGGGTCGGTGACTTCAAGGGCCTGATCTCGAAGCTCGACTACCTGCACGATCTCGGCGTCACCGCGATCTGGGTCCAGCCGTTCTACCCCTCGCCCCAGCGCGACGACGGCTACGACATCTCCGACTACCGCTCGGTCAACCCGAACTACGGGAGCATGCGCGACATCGCGCGCTTCATCCGGATGGCCCACGACCGGGGCCTGAAGGTGATCACCGAGCTGGTGCTCAACCACACGTCCGACCAGCACCCCTGGTTCCAGCGCGCGCGCCGCGCGCCGGCCGGGAGCCGCTGGCGCGACTTCTACGTCTGGAGCGACGACCCGCAGCGCTACCGCGAGGCGCGGATCATCTTCAAGGACTTCGAGACGTCCAACTGGTCGTGGGACCCGATCGCCCAGCAGTACTACTGGCACCGCTTCTACTCGCACCAGCCCGACCTCAACTTCGACAACCCCGAGGTCCGCCGGGTGCTGACCGGGATGGTCGACTTCTGGCTGAAGATGGGGGTCGACGGGTTGCGCCTCGACGCGATCCCCTACCTCTACGAGCGCGACGGCACCAGCTGCGAGAACCTCGTCGAGACCCACGGCTACCTCAAGGCGCTGCGGGCGCACACCGACGAGCACTTCCCCAACCGGATGTTCCTGGCCGAGGCCAACCAGTGGCCCGAGGACGCGCGCGAGTACTTCGGCGAGGGCGACGAGTGCCACATGGCGTTCCACTTCCCGCTGATGCCGCGCCTGTTCATGGCGATCCAGATGGAGGACCGCTACCCGATCATCGACATCCTCCAGCAGACGCCGGAGATCCCCGACGGCTGCCAGTGGGGCCTGTTCCTGCGCAACCACGACGAGCTGACGCTCGAGATGGTCACGGACGAGGAACGCGACTACATGTACCGGGTCTACGCGCACGAGCCGCGCGCGCGGATCAACCTCGGAATCCGCCGCCGCCTGGCGCCGCTGCTGGGCAACGACCGGGCCAAGATCGAGCTGATGAACGCCCTGATGCTGTCTCTGCCGGGCACGCCGTTCATCTACTACGGCGACGAGATCGGGATGGGCGACAACATCTACCTCGGCGACCGCGACGGGGTGAGGACCCCGATGCAGTGGACCGGCGACCGCAACGCCGGCTTCTCGCGCGCCAACCCGCAGCAGCTGTTCCTGCCGCCGATCATCGACCCCGAGTTCCACTACGAGACGGTCAACGTCGAGACGCAGGCCAAGAACGGCGGCTCGCTGCTGTGGTGGATGAAGCGGATGCTCGCGCTGCGCAAGCGCTACGACCTCTTCGGCCGCGGCGACCTCGAGTTCCTGCACCCCGAGAACCGGCGCGTGCTCGCCTACCTGCGCAGCGACGAACGCCGCTCGGTGCTGATCGTGGCCAACCTGTCGCGCTTCCCGCAGTACGTCGAGCTCGACCTCTCGCGGTTCAAGGGGCTGGAGCCGCTCGAGCTCTTCGGCCAGACGCGCTTCCCCCCGATCGGCGAGCTGCCCTACCTGCTGACCCTGGGGCCGAACGCCGTCTACTGGCTCGCCATCGAGGGCGCCCCCGACGAGCCGTCCGAGATCCTCGACCTCGGCACGCCGGTCATCGAGGGCAGCGGCTCGATCGACGCGCTGGTCACCGGCCGCGCCCGTCCGGAGTTCGAGCGCGCGCTGGCACGGTTCCTGCCGGGGCGGCGCTGGTTCGCCGGCAAGGCGCGCGTCATCCGCAACGTCGAGATCACCGACTGCGTCCCGCTCACCGGCGGCCGCTCGTCGATGGGCGCCCGGGTGCTCATCGTGAAGGTCGAGTTCAGCGAGGGCGAGGCCGAGGTCTACTCCGTCCCGCTGTCGCTGGTGGAGGGCGAGCGTGCGGAGAACCTGCTCGTCGACGCCCCCAAGAGCGTCGTGACGCGGATCTACCGCCGCGGCGACAGCGCGGTGATCGCCGAGGGGCTCATCGACCCCGAGGTCTGCCGCGCCTTCCTCGAGGTCATGCGCGGCCGCAGGACCCTGAAGGGCTCGTCGGGTGGACGGCTCGTGGGCAGGCCGACCCCGGCCCTGCGCGCGTCGCTCAACGGACAGGAGCCGCCGGAGCCCTCGATCTTCCGGGCCGAGCAGAGCAACACCTCGGTGATCTTCGGGCAGAGCCTGATCATGAAGTTCTTCCGCAGGGTCGAGGTGGGCGTGAACCCCGACCTCGAGCTCGGCCTGTTCCTCGGCGAGCGCTCGCCCTACGACAACACCCCCGCGGTGGCGGGGTCGCTGGAGTACAGCGGCGACGGCGCCCATCCGGCGACGCTCGCCATCGTCCACGAGTTCGTGCCCAACGAGGGCGACGCGTGGCAGTACACGCTCGACGCGCTCGGGCGCTTCTACGAGCAGGCCCTCACCGAGGGGGTGCAGCAGGGCGTGCCGGCGCCCGACGGTCAGGCGGGCGACCTGATCGCGCGCGCGCTCGCGCCGATCCCCGAGGCCGTCGGGGCGCTGGTGGGCTCCTACATCCAGTCGGCCGAGCTCCTCGGCACCCGCGTGGCCGAGCTGCACGCCGCGCTCGCCGCCGACACGATGGACGACGGCTTCACGCCGGAGCCGTTCACGCCGCACTACCAGCGCTCGGTCTACCAGTCGATGCGCAACCTGACCGCCCGCGCGATGCAGCTGCTGCGGGCCGAGCTGCTGTCGCTCGACGGCCGCTCTCGCGACGACGCCGAGGCGCTCCTTGCGGCCGAGGCGGACCTGCTGGCGCGCTTCGCCCGCCTCACGGCGGGCCCGCTCGACGCCAAGCGCATCCGCTGCCACGGCGATCTGCACCTCGGCCAGGTGCTCTTCACCGGCCGCGACTTCATGATCATCGACTTCGAGGGCGAGCCGGCGCGCAGCCTGAGCGACCGCCGCGTCAAGCGCAGTCCCCTCCGTGACGTCGCGGGCCTCCTGCGCTCGTTCCACTACGCGTCCTACGCATCGCTGCTCGACCAGTCGGCCCGTGGCCTCATCGAGCCCGAATCCGACGCGGCCCGCGACCTCGAGTCCTGGGGCCGCTCGTGGTGCGATGCGGTCAGCGCGGCGTTCCTCGGCTCCTACCTCGCCGGGTCGGAGGGCGCCGAGTGGATCCCCTCGCGGCGCGAGGACCTGGAGATGCTCCTCGACACCTCGCTGCTGGAGAAGGCGGTCTACGAGCTCACCTACGAGCTCAACAACCGCCCGCTGTGGGTCCCGATCGCCCTCATGGGGCTGCGGGAGCTGCTGGAGGGCTGAGCGG
>LNFM01000533.1_pt1 | contig 94334 bp, 89 predicted proteins | sample 596031 | NCBI WGS metagenome assembly LNFM01 (sample SAMN04254537, study PRJNA301005) | activated carbon metagenome | isolation source: dual media filters at the Ann Arbor, Michigan drinking water treatment plant | place: USA: Ann Arbor
CATGATGCTGCGACGCCTCTGCCGACGTTGAATATGTTCTTGGACGGACTCTGATCGCGCTGAACCTCCAGACCTCGTTTCTGTCACCGCCCGTGGCAATGGCGGCGTTCTATCTCAAGGGTGTCGCGCCACCGCATGTGCGGCTGGAGGATATCTTCCGCGGCTGCATGCCCTTCATCTACATCGTCGTATTCTGCATGGGGCTGGTCTATGTCTTTCCGGCCCTGGTGACCTGGTTGCCGGAAAATCTGTATGGCAGCGCAACCCCGGTTCTCGGCGCGCCGACCATATTCGATGCGCCACCGGTAGGCGGCTTCACGGAGGAGGAGCAAATCAGCCTCCCGCCGCTCAACTGACCATGGATCATGATTGGAGCCCGGACTCGGCGACGCGATGGCTCGCCGAGGCGGTGGAAACCGGGAACCCGCTCGCGGCCCTGCCGCCCGGGATCGCGCCGCGCACCATCGCGGAGGCGGAGACCGTCGCGCTGGCCGTGCTGGAGCAGTTGGAACTTGCCCCCTGCGGCATGCGCCTGTTGCATCGGCCTGGCCACCCGACGCTGGCCGGACCGATGATCGAGGGTCGGCTGCTGCCTGCCGGTGCCACCGTGGCGTTGGGCGCGTTGCGCGCGCCCTGGTTTACTGCCGCGGTAGTCGGGGTGCTCGGGGAAGAACTGGAGCCTGGTGCGCTGACACCCCCTCGCTTTTCCACCCTGCATCCGGCCATCGACGTCTCCGCCACCCGCTACAGCGAGCAGGAGGGCGATGATGTGGCGCTGACGGCGGATCTGGCGCGGCTGGGGCTGGTGGTCGTGGGGCGGGGCAAGGTCATCGGGCCGGCGACTGTAGCCACGAGCCTTGGCCCGCCGGGTCTGCGGCGAAAGGCGGTGCAGTGGGATCTCACCCAGGCCTTTGCCGAAGCGGCCGCTGTGGCGCGCCGGCTCGGCGGGCTGCCTGCGGGCGCATTGCTGGTACTGGCCGGGCTGACGCCGCCACAGCAAGCCGTGGGGCCGATTTCGGCTTCCATCGGCGGATTGGGCAGGGTGGGCGCCGTCTGCGCCTGAACTCAGCCGGCCCGGAACCGGGCGCTGGTCAACGGGTCGTTTAGCAGGGCCGTCGTCACTTCCGCCCGGCAGGCGTCATCCCTTACCAGGGCGACCACGCTGTCGAACCAGGGGCAGGTGCCACGCACCCGGGCCTGGAACAGACGGTCCAGCGCAGCCGAGACGGGCGGACGGCCCGCGCAGCATGCACAGGCGGCCGCGTGGCGCGGCCCATCCGGCTCGAAATGCGCGAAGGGAAGCTCTCCGGTTTGAAAACCCCCCAGCGCCTGCGGGATCAGCAGGGCGATTCGAGCCAGGGGCGGGCTGGCGCCAGCCTGCAAGGCCGCCAGATCGTCAGGCGGCAGGACAAGCAGCGGGATGCGGGCATCGATGGACCAGGTCATACGGTAGACATAAGGATATCTTTATGTCATTTGCAAGCGCATGGACGATCTCCTGGCCCAGCTGCGCGCCTCCGCCGAGCCGACGCGACTTCGTCTGCTCTCATTATGTGCGCGCGGTTCATTCTGCGTTTCGGACCTCTGCGGCATTCTCGGCCAATCGCAGCCCCGGCTTTCCCGGCATCTGAAGCTGCTGGTGGAGGCTGGGCTGCTGGAGCGGATGCCGGAGGGTGCGAACGTTTTCTTCCAGCTGCCGGCAGATGCCGACTTGGCGCGCCAGATCCTGGCCCGGCTGCCGGAAGAGGATCCGCTGCTGGCGGCGGACCGACGTGCCGCCGCCCGGCTGGCGGCGGAGCGGGCGCGCGCGGCCTCCGATTCCTTCCGACGCCATGGCGCGGATTGGGACGAGATGCGGGCGCTGGAATTGCCGGCAGCCGAGATCGAGGCTGCGCTGCTCAAGGCATTGCCGGAGCGTCTCGACCGATTGCTGGATATCGGCAGCGGCACCGGGCGGCTGTTGGAGATCCTGGCGCCGCGTTGCGCCAGCGCGCTGGGCGTCGATGCCAGCCGGGAAATGCTGGCCCTGGCCCGTGCGCGGCTGGCGGAGCGGGGACTTAGCCATTGTTCGGTCCGCCAGGCCGATATGTACCGCCTGCCCCTGCCGGATAGCGGCTTCGATGCCGTGACGCTGCAAATGGTGCTGCACTACGCCGAGGATCCGGCGGCCGCGCTGGCCGAAGCGGCGCGCGTCCTGCGGCCTGAGGGCATTCTGGTACTGGTCGACCTGGCGCCGCATGCGCGGGCCGATCTGCTGGGCCGGCACGCGCATCGTTGGCCTGGCTTCGATGATGCCCAGATGGCCGGCTGGCTCGGTGCCGCGGGCTGCGCGCTGCGGACGGCGCGCAGCATCGATGGTCCGCTCGCCGTCCGGCTTTGGCTGGCGCAACGCCAGACTGTCTCTATTTCTGTCCCGTCTCGCTGAAGGGTATGCCCCGCATGTCTCGCCCGCATCTTCTCGACGCGCTCAAGGACCAGGTTCTGCTCTGCGATGGCGGCATGGGTAGCCGCGTTCAGGCGCTGACGCTGGATGTCGAAAAGGATTTCTGGGGCAAGGAGAATTGCACCGAGGTTCTGAACCTCTCCCGCCCTGACCTCGTTCGCGAAATCCACCGCGGCTATTTCGAGGCCGGCGCCGACATGGTGCTGACCAACAGCTTCGGCGGGTCCCCCGTGACGCTCGGCGAGTTCGAGCTGGAGGACAAGGCGTTCGAGATCAACAAGCTGTCGGTGGAACTGGCGCGCGAGGCGGCGGAGAGCTTCGCGGATGGCCGGCATCGCTGGGTGATCGGCGATATCGGCCCGGGGACCAAGCTGCCCAGCCTCGGCAATATTGGCTATGACGCGCTGGAAGCAGCGCTGGTCCTGCAATGCGAGGGGCTGATCGCGGGCGGCGCGGATGCGCTGCTGACGGAGACGAACCAGGATACGCTGTTCATCAAGGCCGCCGTGAATGCGGCCAAGATCGCACGCGCCCGCGCGAAATCCGATATTCCGATCCTGGTGCAGATCACGGTCGAGACCACGGGTACGCTGCTCGTCGGCCCGGACATTGCCGCCGCGACCACTGTCGTGCATTCGCTCGACGTGCCGCTGATCGGGTTGAACTGCGCCACCGGCCCGCAGGAGATGGCGGAGCATGTGCGCTGGCTGTCGCAGAATTGGCCTGGCTACATCAGTGTGCAGCCGAATGCCGGCCTGCCGGAGCTGGTGGATGGCAAGACGCATTACCCGCTCGGCCCTGTCGACCTCGCCTCCTGGATGGAACGATTCATCATCGAGGATGGGCTGAACCTGATCGGCGGTTGCTGCGGCACCTCCACGCCGCATATCCAGGCGCTGGACCAGCTGCTGCGCAAGCTCGGTGGTGCGCGCCATCGTCCGTTGCCGGTTGCGCGCAAGCCGGTCTGGGTGCCCTCCGTCGCGAGCCTCTATGGCGCGACCGCGCTGCGGCAGGAGAACAGCTACTTCTCGATCGGCGAGCGCTGCAACGCCAATGGTTCCAAGCTGTGGCGCCAGCGGCAGGAAGCGCATGACTGGGATGGCTGCGTGACCATCGGGCGGGAGCAGGTGGCGGAGGGCTCCAACAGCCTCGATGTCTGCACCGCCTTCGTCGGCCGCAACGAAATGGAGGAGATGAACGAGGTCATCCGCCGCTTCACCAGCAGCGTAAACAGCCCGCTCGTCATCGACAGCACCGAAACGCCGGTGATCGAGGCGGCACTGAAGCTGCATGGCGGCAAGCCGATCATCAACTCGATCAATTTCGAGGATGGCGAGGAAGCCGCGCATGATCGGTTGAAGCTGGCCAAGAAATTCGGTGCCGCAGTCATCGCGCTGACCATCGATGAGGTCGGCATGGCGAAGACGGCGGAGGACAAGCTGCGCATCGCCTCGCGGTTGGTGGATTTCGCCTGCAACCAATATGGCCTGGCGCAATCCGACCTGCTGATCGACCCGCTGACCTTCACCATCGCCACCGGCAACGAAGACGACCGCAAGCTGGGCCTGTGGACGCTGGATGGCATCCGCATGATCCGGGAGAAATTCCCGGACATCCAGATCATCCTCGGCCTGTCCAACATCTCATTCGGCCTGAACCCCGCCGCGCGCCATGTGCTGAACAGCGTGTTCCTGGACCATGCGGTGAAGGCCGGCATGACCGGGGCCATCGTCCACGTCTCCAAGATCAAGCCGCTGCACCAGATTCCGCCCGAGGAAGTGGAAGTGGTGGAAGACCTGATCTTCGATCGCCGGCGCGAGGGCTATGACCCGCTCCAGAAAGTGCTGGAGATCTTCTCCGGCCGTAAGGCGGCGGACAACGTCAAGAAGGCGCGCGCGGAGACGGTGGAAGGGCGGCTGAAGGATCGTATCGTCGATGGCGACCGCAAGGGCCTCGGCGAGGAGCTGCAAGTCGCGCTCGACCAGGGCAATACGCCGCTGTCCATCATCAACGACGTGCTGCTGGATGGCATGAAGGTGGTGGGTGAGCTGTTCGGCGCCGGCAAGATGCAGCTGCCCTTCGTGCTGCAATCGGCGGAGACGATGAAGGCCGCCGTCGCCTATCTCGAACCCTTCATGGAGAAGGTGGAGGGTCAGGAAAAGGGCACCATCGTGCTCGGCACGGTGAAGGGCGATGTGCATGACATCGGCAAGAACCTGGTCGACATCATCCTGACCAATAACGGCTACAAGGTGGTCAACCTCGGCATCAAGGTGCCTTTGCTGGACATCGTCGCCGCCGCCAAGGAGCACAAGGCGCATGCCATCGGCATGTCCGGCCTGCTGGTGAAATCCACCGTGGTGATGCGCGAGAATCTGGAGGAGATGAGCCGCCAGGGCATCGACATTCCGGTGATGCTCGGCGGCGCCGCGCTGACCCGCAACTATGTCGAGGATGACTGCGTGCAGGCCTATGCCTGCGGGCGCGTCGCCTATGCGCGCGATGCCTTCGATGGCCTGCACCTGATGGACAAGGTGATGGGCAACGGCTTCGAGGATTACCTGGCCGCCTTGCAGGCCAAGCGTGTCGGCAAGGCGAAGAACGAGAAGCGCACCCTCGGCCAGGCCGACCCGCGCGGTTTTGCCCCGGTGGATCTGGCCTATGCCCAGGAACGCCGCCGCCGCGTCGCGGCGGAGAGTGCGGCCCCGGTGCCGCCCTTCTGGGGCGCGCGGGTGGTGGAGGCGCCGCCGAAGGCGATCATTCCCTTCATCAACGAGCGCAGCCTGTATCAATTCCAGTGGGGCTTCCGGAAGGCCGGGCGGTCGCTGGAGGATTTCCTGGGCTGGGCGAAGCAGGAACTGCGCCCGGTGCTGAAGCGGATGCTGGCGCTGACGGAGGCGGAGAACATCCTCAAGCCGCAGGCGATCTACGGCTATTGGAAATGCGCCGGCCAGGGCAACGACCTGGTGCTGTTCGCCGAGGATGGCGTGACGGAAGTCTGCCGCTTCAACCTGCCGCGCCAGCCGAAGCCGGATGGCGAGTGCATCGCCGATTTCGTGCGCGACATCGACGAGGGGCCGAATTCGCGGGACGTCATCGGCATGCAGGTGGTGACGGTCGGCCAGAAGGCCTCCGACGTCGCGCGAGACTGGTTTGAGGATAATCGCTACCAGGACTACCTGTATCTGCACGGCCTGTCGGTGGAGATGGCCGAGGCCATGGCGGAATACACCCACAAGCGCATCCGCGCGGAGCTGGGCTATGCCGGGGAGGATGACCGCGACATGGACCGCATGTTGCAGCAATCCTACCGCGGCGGCCGCTATTCCTTCGGCTATCCGGCCTGCCCGAAGCTGGAGGACCAGGAAGGCCTGCTGCGCTTGTTGCAGGCGGAGCGTATCGGGGTCTCGCTGTCCGATGAGTGGCAGCTGCATCCCGAGCAATCGACCAGCGCCATCGTGCTGCACCATCCGCGCGCCAAGTATTTTTCGGTATAGCCTTCGCGCCAAGCCGGGGAATGTGGCGCGCGACTCATGGGTGCTGGGACTGTCGGACGGGTGAGAAGGCGAAGCGCCAGGCGCCATCGGCTTGGCCGATGGCGCCAGGCAGCGATGCTGGCCCTGTCCCTGTCCCTGCATGTGGTCGCGGCGGTCGTGCTTCTCGGGCTGCAACGCGGCGAGGTGGCGGAGCCGCCTGTGCAGCAGGTCGCGCTGGTCTGGGCCGAACAGGCGCCGGGCGCTGGCGATCCGGCGGATTCGGCAACGCAGCCGGACGCGGCGGCCTTGGCGGAGCAGACTGAAGCTGCGGTTGCGCCAGCCGAGGAAGCCATGGTGCCCCCCGAGCCCGAACCGCCTGCCGCCGCCGCCGAACCCGCGCCGCCGGCGGAGCCGGTGGCGGAGCCAGCGCCCCCCCTGCCACCACCACCCGCACCCCGGGCGCCAGCCCGCCCCGCCCCAGCACCGGTTCGGTCTGCGGCGGCCGCGGCCCCACAGGCTGCTGCCACGGCCGCGGCGGCTGCCGCACCCATGGCCATGGGAGCAGGACAGGCGCTTGGCGCCGTGGTGCCCGCGCGCCTCAGCCCCGGCGCGGCCAATGCGCCACCGACCTACCCCCAGGCCAGCCGCCTCCGCAACGAGCAGGGGCGCGTCACGCTGCAGGTGGAGATCGACCCGCTGGGCCGTGTGGCCGATCTTCAGGTCATGGTATCCTCGGGCTTCCCGGCCTTGGACCAGGCCGCGATGGCGGCGGTGCGGCGGTGGCAGTTCCAGCCTGCGCAGCGCGATGGCCAGCCGGTCCTTTCCACCACCGCGATCGGCATCACGTTCCAACTCGAAGGAGACCGACGATGGTAAGGCTGGACGTGATCATGACGCGGGGCGGTGACGCCGGGGAAACGTCACTCGGCGATGGGACCCGCGTGCGCAAGGATGCGCTGCGGGTGGAGGCCTATGGCACGGTGGATGAAGCGAATGCCGTGCTCGGGCTGGTGCGCCTGCATCTTGAGGGGGACCGGGTTGCGGATGCCATGCTGGCGCGGATCCAGAACGATTTGTTCGACCTGGGCGCCGATCTCTGCGTGCCGGGGGAAGGTACGGACCGGCTGCGGGTGAGCGACTCGCAATGCCTGCGGCTGGAAGCGGAACTGGCCGAGATGAATGCGCTGGTCCCGCCGCTGCGCAGCTTCGTGCTGCCGGGCGGCAGCCCCGGGGCTGCCTATGCCCATCTGGCGCGCACCATCGTGCGCCGGGCGGAGCGCGCGGTTGTCGCCCTGGCGGCCGCCGACCCTGTCAACCTCGCCGTGATCCGCTACCTGAATCGCCTGTCGGACCATCTTTTCGTGCTGTCGCGCCGCCTGAACGACAATGGCGCGCAGGATGTGACATGGACGCCCGGCGCCAGCCGCTGACGGATCAGGTCAGCGGGCCGGAGGCATGTTTCGCGCAGCCGGGGCGAAGCAGCAGCCGGTCGTACCAGGCGCGCAGATTCGGCATCTCCGCCCGTTCGATCGGCAGCGCGAACCAGCGATGCGCGTAGATGCCGAGTGCGATGTCCGCCAGGGTGAAATCCTGGCCGGTGATGAAGGGGCGCCCGGCCAGGTGCTGGTCCAGCATGGCCCAGAGCGTCTCCGCCTCGTCGCGTGCCTTCTCGGTGGCGGCCCAGTCACGATCCGCCTCGGCGATGCGGACATAGGTGAAGAAAACCGTGGTCATGGGCCGGTTCACCGCCGCCAACTGCCAGTCCATCCACCGGTCGCAATCGGCGGCCAGGCGCAGATCGGCCGGGTAGATCGGATGGCCGGGCGCCCGCGATCGCGCCAGGTAGCGCAGGATGGCGTTGCTTTCCCACAGGGCGAAGCCGTCCGGCTCCACGATGGTGGGGACCAGCGCATTCGGGTTGATGGCGAGATAGGCCGGTTCGCGGGTCTTGCCGAAGGCGCCGCCGGCATCAATCCGCTCGAAGGGCAGGCCCAGCTCCTCGCACAGCCACAGCACCTTCATGACGTTGGACGAATTGGCACGGCCCCAGATGCGCAGCATGGCGGCGAGTCCTCTCCCGGTAGGCCATTACGGTATGTCCGGGTCCTGCCGGGGTCCAGTTGCCGCGGGCGCTGCGCTGGCGGATGAATCGGCCCATGGCACTCCCCCTTCTCATTGCGATCCTGGCCGCGGCGGCGCCGCTGGCCGCCATGGGCTTCGAGGTCTGGCCCGGCCTCGCGCCCTGCGCCCTCTGCCTGTGGCAGCGCTGGCCCTATTGGGTGGCAGCGGGGCTGGCCCTGCTGGCCCTGCCGGCGCCTGCGCGGTGGCGCGGCTGGCTGCTGGGCGCGGCGGGCCTTGCCGTCGCGGTTTCGGCCGGTATTGCCGGGCTGCATGTGGGGGTGGAGCAGGGCTGGTGGCCCTCCCCGCTGCCAGGCTGCCTGGCGCCCCCTGTCGCGGCCGGGGTCAGCATCGAGGACCTGCTGCTGAGCATGGCGCCGGCGCCGACCAAGCCGTGCGACGAGCCGGCCTATCTAATCCCGGGCCTGCCCCTTTCCGTCGCGGCGATGAACCTGATCTATGCGGGGCTGCTGGCCGGCTGGACCCTGCGCCAGGCCCGCCGCATAGGGAGGATCTGATGCCGAGCCGTGAGACTGCGGAGGGGCGCCTGCCCGGCGACCCGACCCCGCGCGACTACGTCAGTCGCACCATCCGCGTGGACCATGCTGGGGAATACGGCGCCAAGCGCATCTATGAGGGCCAGCTCGCCGTGCTGGGCCGCACGCGCTTCGGCCCGATCCTGGAGCATATGAAGGCGCAGGAGCAGGTGCATCTCGACACCTTCAGCCGCCTGATTTCCGAGCGCCGCGTGCGCCCCACCGCCCTGCTGCCGATCTGGCATGTGGCAGGCTTCGTGCTGGGGGCAGGCACCGCGCTGCTCGGGCACCGCGCCGCCATGGCCTGCACCGTGGCGGTGGAGGAAGCGATCGATGAACACTATCGCGACCAGGCGGCGACGCTGGGCGACGACGAAGGGCCGCTGCGCGAGGATATCGAGCGGTTCCGGGCCGAGGAACTGGAGCACCGCGACATCGGGCTGGCGAATGAGGCTGAGCTGACGCCGGCCTACCGGCTGCTCAGCGCCGCCATCAAGGCCGGCTGCAAGGTGGCGATCAAGGTCAGCGAACGGGTCTGACGCGGCCCGTTCAGCTTTCCAACTCGCTGTCCCAATACAGGTAGTCCCGCCAGCTTTCATGCAGGTAGTTCGGCGGGAAGGACCGGCCGTTTTCCTGCAACTCCCAGCTTGTCGGCTGGCGCGGCACCTGGCGCGGGAACATGCGGCACTCGCGCGGCAGCTTGTTGCTTTTCCGCAGGTTGCAGGGGCCGCAGGCGGTAATGACGTTGTCCCACGTCGTCCGGCCGCCGCGGCTGCGCGGGATGACGTGGTCAAAGGTCAGCTCCTGCGTCGGCCGGCCTTCGCCGCAATACTGGCATTCGAAGCTGTCGCGCAGAAACACGTTGAAGCGGGTGAAGGCCGGCCGCCTGGCGGCGGGGATATAGTCCTTCAGCGCGATCACGCTGGGCAGCCGCATGGTCATGCGCGGCGAATGGACCTCGGTTTCATATTCGGACAGCACCGAGACGCGGTCGAGGAACACCGCCTTGACGGCATCCTGCCACGCCCAGACCGAGAGGGGGAAATAGGACAGCGGCCGGAAATCCGCGTTCAGCACGAGCGCGGGAAAGGACTGGCCAAGCTGGAAGTGTCCGCCGTCAGGCAAGCGCCACTCCTATGAATGGCGACGCAGGACAAATCTGGTGCTCGTAACGTAAGGCAAGCCCCAGATACTGTGGCAGCGCCGCGTTGACACAGTCTTCATGCCAGCGGAGCCGCGCCCACGCAACCGGCAGAATCGACGCTTTCATCCAGCCGTCATGCGGCCTCGCCCCGCAGCGCCCGTTGCAGCAGCAGCGCGCCGAGGCTGATCCCGACGTCATCGATCCCATGGGCAAGGCCAGGCCGGACCACGCATTCCACCCCATAGGCCGCGCCGGCCAGGGCGCGCTGGGCGATCCGGCTGGCCTCGGGCGGGACCACCTGATCCGCCTCGCCGTGGACCAGCAGGATGGCAGGCGCCGCTTCGGGTGCCGGCGGCAGCGAGGCCGGGGCCACCAGCGCGCCGGAATAGGCCAGGATGGCCGCGCAACCTGGGCTGTGGCGCAGCCCCAGATGCAGCGCCGTCATGGCGCCCTGGCTGAAGCCTGCCAGGGCCAGGTTCCGATGCGTCAGGCCCAGCTCAGCCAGCGTCGTGGCGAGCGCGCTGGCCAGGCCGGCGGCCGCGGCATCGGCGCCGGCCTGCATCATCGCCTCCGACCGATCCTGCAGGCTGAACCACTGCCGGCCATAGGGCGCGAGGTCGCAGGGCTCCGGCCCATGCGGGGCGATGAACAGGGCATCCGGCACTGCCTTGCCCCAGCCTGGCGCTAGGTCGATCAGATCGAACCCATCGGCGCCCACGCCATGCAGCAGCAGCACAAGCTGTCGCGGTGCGCCGCCTGAAGCTGGTCCCCAGCGTGGGCCTTCCAGACTGCCTGCCATCGCTTGCTCCGCTTCCCAGGGTTCGGCTACGCGGGTTGGAGCATGACCGCGACCCGGCCCCTCGTCACGCGCTTCGCCCCAAGCCCGACCGGCTTGCTGCATCTGGGGCATGCGCATGCGGCGCTGACGGCTTGGCGGGCCGCGCGGCAGGGTGGGGGGCGCTTCCTGCTGCGGATCGAGGATATCGACAGCACCCGCTGCCGGCCGGCCTTCACCCGGGCGATCCTGGAGGATCTGGCCTGGCTTGGCCTGGACTGGGACGGGCCGGTACGTGTGCAATCCCGCCATATGGCGCAGTACCGGCGCATGCTGGCCACGCTGCGGCGGCGCGGCCTGCTGGTTCCCTGCTTCTGCACGCGCAGCGAGATTGCGCGCGAGATCGCGGCCAGCGCCACCGCGCCACATGGCCCCGATGGACCGCTCTACCCCGGCCTCTGCCTTCGTCTGTCGGCCGAGGAGGTGCAGGCCCGCCTGGCCCGCGGGGAACCGCACGCGCTGCGGCTGCACATGGCCCGCGCGCTGGCCGCCCTGGACGGGCCGCTTGTCTTCGAGGACGCCATGCGGGGCCGCATCCTGTGCGACCCGGCCCGCTTCGGCGATGTGGTGCTGGCGCGGAAGGAGGTTCCGGCGAGCTACCACCTTTGTGTGACCCATGATGACGCAAGGCAGGGCGTGACGCTGGTGACGCGGGGCGAGGATCTGCTGCCTGCGACCGATCTGCATCGCCTGTTGCAGCGACTGATGGGTTGGCCGGCGCCGCGCTACGCGCATCATCCGTTGCTGGCCGATGCCAGTGGCCGGCGGCTTTCAAAGCGGGACGGGGCGCCCGCGCTGCGCGACCTGCGGGCCCAGGGTGCCACCCCGGCGGAGGTCAGGGCCCTGGCGGGCTGGCCCGACTGACCGGCCGCCTCAGTGGCCGCCGCCCAGATAGGCGTCGCGGATCTCGGGCCGGGCCAGCAGATCCGCGCCGCTGCCGCTCATGGTGATGCGGCCGGTGACCAGCACATAGCCCCGATGAGCGAGTCGCAGGGCCTGGTTAGCATTCTGCTCCACCAGCAGCACGGTCAGCCCCTCCCGCTCATTCAGGTCGCGTATGGCGGCAAAGATCTGGCGCGAGATCAGCGGGGCGAGGCCCAGCGACGGCTCATCCAGCAGCAGCAGGCGGGGGCGCGACATCAGGGCGCGGCCGATGGCCAGCATCTGCTGTTCGCCGCCGGACAGGGTGCCGCCGCGCTGCGACTGACGCTCCCGCAACCGCGGGAACAGGTCGAAGACGCGCGGCAATTGGGCGCCGGGATCCTGGCCCGCCGCCTGCGCGCCCATGATCAGATTCTCCAGCACCGACATGCGGGGGAAGATCCGCCGCCCCTCCGGCGACTGCGCCACGCCGCTGCGCATGATCTGGTGCGTGGGCTTCGCGGTGATGTCCTCCCCATCCAGGGTGATGCGGCCGGAGCGTGCCCGGGGGTCGCCGCAGATGCTCATCAGCAGGGTTGATTTGCCGGCCCCGTTGGCGCCGATCAAGGTGACGATCTCGCCCCGGTCCACATGCAGCGAGACGCCCTTGAGGGCCTGCACGGCGCCATAGCCGGTCGCGAGGTTGTCGACCTCCAGCATCGTCGTGCTCATGCCGCGTCCTCATCCTCGCCGAGATAGGCGGCGATGACGTGGCGGTCGTTTCGCACCTGCTCGGGCGTGCCTTCCGCGATCTTCCGGCCGTGGTCCAGCACCACGACATGGTCGGAAATCCGCATGACGATGCCCATGTCATGCTCGATCAGCAGGATGGATGTTGGGTCGCCGCGGGTCGCGGTACCATCGCGGATGCTGACCAGGAGCTTGGCCAGGTCGTCCGATTCCCGCGGGTTGAGGCCGGCTGCCGGCTCATCCAGGCAGAGCAGCGCCGGCATGGTGCACATGGCGCGGGCGATTTCCAGGCGCCGCTGTGCGCCATAGGGCAGGCCGCCCGCCGCATCATCCGCCCGGTCCAGCAGGTTGATCGCGCGCAGCCATTCCACAGCCCGGTCGATCGCCTCGGCCTCCGCCGCGCGGTAGCCGGGAAAGCCGAGCATGGCGCCGATGCCGAAGCCGGTCGCCTTCTGGAGCTTCAGATGCTGGGCAATCAGCAGGTTCTCCAGCACCGTCATGCCAGCGAACAGCCGGATGTTCTGGAAGGTGCGGGCAACGCCGGCGCGCGCGATCCGGTGGTCCTTCAGCCTGTGCAGGCTGGCGATGCTGTTATCGGCCCGGCGCAGGCGGATTTCGCCGCCGGTCGGGCGGTAGAAGCCGGTGATGCAGTTGAAGACCGTGGTCTTGCCGGCGCCGTTGGGGCCGATCAGCGCGGTGATGCTGCCGCGCTGGACCTGGAAATCCACTGAATCGACCGCCAGGAGGCCGCCGAAGCGCATGCTCAGCGCCTCGACATGCAGGATCTCGGACCCCGGCTGGGGCGGCAGTTCCATGCTCATCCGCGGCCCTCGCCGACATAGCGGGCATCGATGCGCCGCTTTTCCCCCAGCACCACGCTGGGCGCGCGGGAGCCAACCAGCCCGCGCGGCCGCAGCACCATGATGGCCACCATGGCGGCACCGAAGACCAGCATCCGGTATTCATCGAGGTCGCGGAACAGCTCGAACCCGCCGATCATCACGATGGCCGCGACGGCGATGCCGATCTGGCTGCCCAACCCGCCCAGCACGACGATCGCCAGGATGATGGCCGATTCGATGAAGGTGAAGCTCTCCGGGCTGATGAAGGCCTGGCGCGTGGCGAAGAAGGCGCCGGCGAAGCCCGCGAACATGGCGCCCAGCGCGAAGGCCGTCAGCTTGGTGTTGGTGATGTTGATGCCGAGCGCCCGGCACGCGATCTCGTCCTCCCGCAGGGCTTCCCAGGCGCGGCCGATCGGCTGGCGGCGAATGCGGATGGCGACCCAGTTGGTCAGCAGGGCCAGGGCGAGGATCAGATAGTACAGGAAGATGACGCGGTGCGAGGGGCTGGGCTCCAGCCCGAAATAGCCTGCGAAGGTGCCCGGGCCGCCGCTCATGCTGAAAGGCAGGCCGAAGAAGGTGGGGCGCGGAATGCCGGAAATGCCGTTCGGGCCGCCGGTCAGCTCGACCCAGTTGAGCAGGACGATGCGGATGATCTCGCCGAAGGCCAGGGTGACGATGGCGAGGTAGTCGCCGCGCAGCCGAAGCACGGGGAAGCCCAGCAGTACACCCCAGAAGGCCGCGAGGATGCCGGCGAGCGGCAGGCAGATCCAGAAGGACAGGCCGAAATATTGCGCCAGCAGCGCGTAGGAATAGGCACCAACCGCGTAGAAGGCGACATAGCCAAGGTCCAGAAGCCCGGCGAGGCCCACCACGATATTCAGGCCCCAGCCGAGCATGATGTAGGTCAGGACCAGGATGCCCAGATCCAGCTCGTACCGCCCGATACCCGGCACAAAGGGCAGGATCAGCGCCACGGCAAGCAGCGCCGGGCCAAACAGCAGCCCGGCGCGGGACAGCGCGGCAGCACGCTGGGTGGACATGGCTTCTTTCGGCCCCGGCCGCACCCACAAGGCCATGGCCAGGCGCGCGACAAAGACGGCGGCACATAGCAGCGCCACATCCAGCCAGCGCGTGCGCAGGAACAGCGCGCCGGTCGGACTGACATCGGTGCGCAGCCCGACCATCACGACGAACAGCCCGAAGGCGACAATTGTTGCCTTGCCGGCATCCAGCACCGCCGCCCGAAGCCGGGGCTGAAACCCTTGTGGAGGAATCCCCGCGGGTGCGGTCATACCTTCTCGACCTCCTGCCGTCCGAGCAGGCCGGTGGGCAGGAAGATCAGCGCCAGGATCAGGATGCCGAAGGCCGCCACATCCTTGTACTGGACCGAGAAGTAAGCGGACCAGAACGTCTCAATCAGCCCGATCAGCAGGCCACCCAGCACTGCACCTGGCAGGCTGCCAATGCCGCCCAGGACAGCGGCCGTGAAGGCCTTCACGCCGACGATGAAGCCCATGAAGAAATCGGCGATGCCATAGCGCAGCAGGTAGAGCGTGCCGGCGACCGCGGCCAGCGCTGCGCCGATGACGAAGGCCAGGCTGATCGTCCGGTCTGTATTGATGCCGAGGAGCGAGGCCATTTTCCGGTCCTGCTCACAGGCCCGCATCGCTCGACCCAGGGCTGTCTGCGTGACCAGCCAGGTGAAGATGGCCAGGATCGCGATGGTCGAGAGGATGATCAGCATCTGCATGTAGGAAAGCTGCACGACGAAATTGCCGTCCCGCATCAACTCGATCCCGCCCGGCAATTGCGGCTCCAGCGGCTTGACCCGCGCGCCCTGGCTGACCTGGACGAAGTTCTGCAGCACGATCGACATGCCGATGGCGGAGATCAGCGGGGCCAGGCGGAAACTGCCGCGCAGGGGGCGATAGGCAACGCGCTCTACCGTCCAGCCATACAGCGCCGTGAAGGCCATGGAGATGGCGAGCACCAGCAGGATGGCGGCCGGCCCATCCATCAGCCCACCCGACATCAGCATCAGGATGGCAATCAGCGCCACGAAAGCGCCCACCATGAAGATGTCACCATGGGCGAAGTTGATCATCCCGATGATGCCGTAGACCATGGTGTAGCCCACCGCGATCAGGCCGTAGATCATTCCGAGGCTGATCCCGTTGATCAACTGCTGCAATGCATAGGCCAAGTTTCGGTCCTTCCAGAGCACCGCGGAGCAAGCGAAGGTCCAGCAAGGCGCCAGGCTTCGCAAGTGGTTTCGGAACACCACAAGGCCCTCCTACCGCTTGCCTGCGGGTCGCGGCCTGCCCAAGATAACGGTGCGAAGCCGGAAGGGAGCGAGGATCCTGCGCATCGGTATTGTCGGCGCGGGCCTTTGCGGCCTGGCCACGGCCGCGCTGCTGGCGCAGGACGGGCATGAGGTTGAGGTGCTGGAGCGGGCGGCCGCGCCGCGCCCGCTGGGCGCCGGGCTGTTGCTGCAGCCACCGGGCGCTGCGATCCTCCGCCGGATCGGGGTCCTGGATGAAATGGCCCGGACCGCGGCGCCGGTGCGGCACCTGGACAGCCGAACCGCCGCCGGCGCCCGCCTGCTGGACCTGCATTATGATGACCTGGCGCCGGGTCTGCACGGTCTCGGGCTGACGCGCCCGGCGATTTGGTCCGCCCTGTTTGGCGCAGCCGCTGCGGCCGGGGCGCAGCTGACCTCAGCCTGCGCTGTGGCGCAGGTGCAAGCGGAGCCAGAGGCGGCCCTGGTCATCCTGGCGGATGGCACGACGCGCCGGTTTGATCTGGTGGTGGTTGCCGCCGGCATGCATGCGGCCCTGTGGTCCGGCCGGCCGGGCCATCGGTCCAGCCCCTATGGATGGGGCTGCCTGTGGGCCACCGTGCAGCTTCCACCCGGCTGGCCGACAGACGTCCTGATGCAGCGTTGTGCCGGGACGGCGACCATGATCGGGGTGCTGCCGACGGGACAGGTGCTCGGGCAGCCAGTTGCGGCCCTGTACTGGAGCATCCGCAACGATCACGTGCCGCTCTGGCGCAGCACGCCGATCGGCAGATGGCGGGACGCCGTGGCGCGGGTCTGGCCGGATGCGGCGGAACTCGTCGCGGGGCTTTCGGCTGAACAACTGGAGCATGCCAGCTACCGCGATGTCTGGGCCGCGCCGCCCAATGCGGGCCGGCTTGTGGTGGTGGGGGATGCGGCGCATGGCACCAGCCCGCAGCTGGGGCAGGGGACCACCCAGGCGTTGCGGGACGCGCTGGCGCTGACGGAGGCTTTGCGCCGGCCTGAACCGCTGACGGCGCAGCTTGACCAGTATTGGCGCACACGCCGACGCCGAACGGCCTACTACCGGCTCGCCAGCCGCGCGCTGACCCCGATATTCCAGTCGGACGTGCCGGGCCTCGGGTGGTTGCGGGACCGGCTGGCGGGGCCGGTCGGACGCATTCCGCTGGTCCGCCGGCAGGCGCTGCTCACCCTGGCCGGATTGAAGAACGGGCTTTGGGGCGCTGAAGCGCCAGGCTGAGGGTCTGGATCTGTGGTGGAGTGGTGCCCAGGAGTGGAATCGAACCACCGACACTGCGATTTTCAGTCGCATGCTCTACCAACTGAGCTACCTGGGCCCAAACAGGGCGGTCCTGGTGGACCACCGTGGCAGAGGCGCGCGTGATAGCCGAAGGCCGGAACCCTGTCCACCCGTGGGTCGGCTCAAGATTCGCTTTCCGGGTCCGGTTCATCCCGCACGGGAATGGCGTAGGCGCCACCGAGCCAGCGCCCGAGATCGACGCTGGCACAGCGGTCCGAGCAGAAGCGGCCGCCGGGGTTGAGTATGGGCCGGCTGCAGATCGGGCAGCGGCGGGCCTGTCGGGGACGCTCCGGCTGCGGCGTCATGCTTCAACCCTCACGATCTGTTCCTGGCCTGGCCGCAGGCAGGTATCCGGTCGCAACACCAATGGGCGTCCCGCCTGATTGCGAAAGGCCTCCAGGGCCTCCGGCACCTGTTCGATCGCCCGCGTTATTTCCGGCGCGGCCACAAGGGCAAGCGCGGCGCCCTGGGTCGCGGCAACCTCCCGCATGGCACGGCGCAGCGCGGCCAGCCCAAGGGTCAGGGGGGAGGGGGGAAGTCCCAGGATTTCGTGCAGCGGGGGGTGGATGCGCGGCCGCACGATTTCCATCAATCCGAGGCGGGTCATGCCCAACAGCTTGGCCCCGAGCGGGTCCGAGGCAAGGGCGGCCTCCAGGGGCTCCACCAGGGATTCGCGCCGCCGCACCGTCAGCCCCGCGAAATCCACCAGGATGGCGCCAGCCAGGTTGCGCAGCCGGATCTCCCGCGCCAGGGCTGCGATGGCCGCCTGATTCACGCCGGCATGGGCCGCCGCGTCGCGTGAGCCGGCCATGCTGCCGGAATCCACATCGATGGCGGTCAGGGCCGGGGTGGGGTGGATCGACAGGCTCGCACCGCCGGCCAGCGTGACTCGGGTATTGGCCAGGTTGTCGAAATCGGCCTCCAGCTCCGCGTCAAAGGCACCGCCGAGCTGCAGCGTCACGCGCCCGGCATCCAGAGTGGTGCGCAGCCGGGTGGCCCAGCCTGGCCCATCGGTGATGATGGGGGCCTCCTGCCACATCCGTGCCAGCCGCAGCGCCGCATCCGCGCCGCGACGCAGCAGGGCGGGGGTACGATCCGGGGTGGCCAGGGCGAAGGCCTGTTCCTCCGCCGTCAGGCGCGCCGTCAGCCTGGGGCCCTTGCCGCCCTGTGCGCTGCGCGCCACCCGCACGGCCAGCACCTGGCCTTCATGCAAGGCGGAGGCGATGGGGCGGCGCGGCGGTGGCAGCTCGCTTTCCGGCAGGAAGCCGGCCTGGTCCTCGCCCAGGATCAGGAAGGCGCCGCTCATCGCCGGCACGATGGTGCCAACGCGCGCGCGGTGCAGGTCGCCCACGCCATCGGGCTGGCTGCTGCGCTCGATGAAGGCTGCCTCCAGCCTGCCGTGCCGTAGCCCGGCGACCCTGACCTCGCCGGGTGAGACGCTGACGCGGATTTCCGCGTCACGGGTCATGGGCGCAGCCAACCTGCCCCGCGCAGCAACTGGGCGGTCTCGAACAGCGGCAGGCCCACGACGTTCGAATGACTGCCGGACAGGAAGCGGACATACATCTCCGCCCGCTTCTGGATCTGGTAGCCGCCGGCAACCCCGCGCCATTCGCCGGAGGCGACATGGTCCTCGATCTGCGCCGGGGTCAGCCGCTGGAAAGCGAGGATGGTCGTGACCAGGCGTGACGTCACCTTGCCGTCCGGATGCGCCAGGCAGACCGCCGTCATCACCCGGTGCCGGCGGCCGGACAGGAGGGTGAGGAACCGGGCGGCCTCCACCTCATCCGCCGGCTTGCCCAGGAGCCGGCGGCCCAGCCCCACGACGGTGTCGGCGGCCAGGACCAGGGCCTGCGGTGCAAGCAATGCAGCCGCCCGCGCCTTCCCGGCGGCAAGCCGGATGGCCAGGGCGCGGGGAAGCTCGGCCTTGAGGGGCGTCTCGTCGAAATCGGTCGGCCGCACGGCATCCGGCGTCACGCCGATGCGCGCCAACAGCTCAAGCCGCCGGGGGCTGCCGGAGGCCAGGATCAACTCAGGGCGTGCCGAAACCGTGCCCGGCGCGGCCGGCATCTGCGCGGCCTACTTGAAGCGGAAGGTGATACGCCCCTTGGTCAGGTCGTAGGGCGTCATCTCCACATTCACCCGGTCACCAGCCAGGACGCGAATGCGGTTCTTGCGCATTTTGCCGCTCGTATGGGCCAGCACCATGTGGTCGTTGTCGAGTTTGACGCGGAACATCGCGTTGGGCAGCAGCTCCACAACGGTGCCGCTGAACTCGATCATGTCCTCTTTCGACATGCAGATCCTTCATCGGAGACATAAGGGCCCGAACGGCCAAGGCCGGCGAGGCGCGACTTGATGGGTTTCGCGCCGGGGCGCAAAGTGGCGCGGAACATGAGCGCGGCGAGGCGCGCGGTCAAGGACGCCGGTCGTTAAGTTCCAAACGGACGGCGACGCTGAGCGCGTGCGCACCCAGGCCCTCGGCCGTGGCGAGCGTCACCGCGGCCGGGCCGATGGCGGCAAGGGCCGCCGCATCCGTCTCGACCCAGGTGGTGCGCTTCAGGAAATCGAAGACCGAGAGGCCGGAGGCAAATCGCGCGGTCCGGCCGGTGGGCAGGACGTGGTTGGGGCCGGCCACGTAGTCGCCAACGGCTTCGGGGCAGAAGCGCCCAAGGAAAGCCGCACCGACATGGCGGATCCCGGCCAGCAGGTCCCGCGGATTGGCGGTCATGATCTGGAGGTGTTCCGGCGCCAGGCGGTTGGTCAGCTCGACCGCCTGCGGCCAGTCCCGGACCACGATGATCGCACCGTGATTTGCCCAGGATGCGCCCGCGATCGCCGCCCGCGGCAGGCGCGCCAGCTCATCCTGAACCGCCTGGGCCACGCTGCGGCCGAATGCGGCATTGTCCGTGATCAGCACGGATTGGGCCGATTCATCGTGTTCGGCCTGGGCCAGCAGGTCCAGCGCGACATGGCGCGGCTGGTTCTCGGCATCCGCGAGCACCACGACCTCCGACGGGCCCGCGATGCTGTCGATGCCAACGCGGCCGAAGACCTGGCGCTTGGCTTCGGCGACATAGGCATTGCCGGGGCCGACGATGCGGTCCACCGGCGCGATGGCCTGCGTTCCCCAGGCCATGGCCGCAACCGCCTGGGCACCACCGACGCGCCAGATCTCACTCACGCCGGCGAGCCGGGCGGCGGCCAGTACGAGGGGGTTCAGCACCCCATCCGGCGTCGGCACGCACATGGCAATCCGCGGCACGCCGGCAGCCCGCGCCGGCAAGGCATTCATCAGGACGGAGGATGGGTAGGCCGCCTTGCCGCCCGGCACATAGATGCCAACCGCATCGATCGGCCCCCAGCGCAGGCCGGTATGGACCCCCGCCGCGTCGGTCATCGCGATGTCGGCCGGAAGCTGGGCCTTGTGGAAGGCTTCGATCCGCGCGGCAGCGACTTCAAGCGCCGCCATCTGCTCGGCCGGCACCGCGCCTGCCGCGGCATCGAGTTCCGCCGTGGGCACGCGGAGCGCGGCGGCATCGGCGGGGGACCAGCGATCGAAGCGGCGGGTGAGGTCGAGCAGTGCTGCGTCGCCGTCCTGGCGGATCGCGGCGATGATGCCTGTGACGGCGGCATCCACGCGGGTGGTCGTATCCCGCCCATCGTTCAGCAGCGCCTGGAAGCCGGCTTCGAAGCCGGCTTCGGAAGTGTCGAGCCAGATCATCGGGCGTGCAGCTCCGCCATGGCGGCGCGGAAGCGGGCGATCCAGGCTCCGACGGCCTGCGGCCTCGTCTTCAATGCGGTCCGGTTCACGATGAGGCGGGAGGTGACCTGGGCGATCACCTCCGTCTCCACCAGGCCGTTGGCGCGAAGGGTCGAGCCGGTCTGCACCAGGTCGACGATCACCCGCGACAGGCCGAGCGAGGGCGCCAGCTCCATCGCGCCGTTCAGATGCACGATCTCGGCCTGCACGCCCCGTGCGGCGAAGTGGCGGTGGGCGATCGTCGGGTACTTCGTCGCCACGGTCACGCGGGACCAGGCGGCGATATCCTCGGCCATTGCCGTGCCTTCCGGCCCGGCCACCGAGACCCGGCACCGCCCGATCCCGAGATCCAGCGGTGCATAGATCTGGTCGTAGTCGAATTCCATGAGCACATCGGCGCCGCAGACGCCGATCTGGGCAGCGCCGTGGGCGACGAAGGTCGCGACATCGAAGGGCCGAACCCGCACCACGTCGAGGCCCGGATGGTTCGTCTCGAACCGCAGGCGGCGGCTATCCTCGTCCAGATAGTCGGCGGCGGGCGCAATGCCGGCGCGCGCCAGCAGCGGCCCTAGCTCGGACAGGATCCGGCCCTTCGGCAGGGCCAGCACCAGCGGGCCGCCCGTCTCGGCCGGGGTGGACAGATCGGCGGGTAGCGGCACGGTTGTCGAGGTTTGCATGGTCCGGCCTGACAGCGTGGCGGCAAGCGACCACCACGGATTCAACGCCAACCTGGCCGTGACCTCAGCCAGGATGTGCCGGGCGGATCGCAGAAGCGCGGGCCGGCGTCAACCATGCGCCGGGGCGGCCGGGGCAGCCGTGCGGTCAGACGGTGAACTGCTCCGCGATGATGCGTTCCGACAGGCCGTGATCGGGGTCGAACAGCATGGTCAGGGACACTTCGCGGTCCTCCCGAACCTCGACGCGGCGGACATCGCGCACTTCCGTGTAATCCGCCACGGCGGCCACCGGGCGCTTATCCGGCTCCAATACCTCGAACACCACGCGCGCTTCCGCGGGCAGCAGCGCGCCGCGCCAGCGGCGGGGTCGGAAGGCGGAAATCGGGGTCAGGGGCAGGAGATTGGCGCTGAGCGGCACGATCGGGCCGTGCGCGGACAGGTTGTAGGCCGTGCTGCCGGCCGGGGTTGCCACCAGCACCCCGTCGCAGATCAATTCATCCAGCCGCTTCGTGCCATCGATGAGGATGCGGATCTTGGCTGCCTGGCGGGTTTCCCGCAGCAGCGACACCTCGTTGATGGCCAGCGCCTCGACCGGTTCGCCCTGGCCGACATGGGCGCGCATGCGCAGCGGGTGCAGAGTGGTGGCCTGGGCCAGCGCCAGGCGGTCGGGCAGGGCGTCGTCCCTGAAATCGTTCATCAGGAAGCCGACGCTGCCGCAATTCATGCCATAGACGGGCAGGTTGCGGCCGAGCAGGCGGTGCTGGGTTTCGAGCATAAGGCCATCACCGCCCAGCGCGACCACCACCCGGGCGCGCTCCAGTGCTGCATTGCCGTATTGGGCGACCATCCGGGCCATGGCCTCCGTCGCCAGGTCGGTCGGCGCCGCCACGAAGGCGATGCGGCCGACAAGATCCCGGCTGCCGGGCATCTGAACTGCTTCAGTCATGCGGGGTGCGCTGGGGCGGCACCGTCCCGGAACGCATCAGCCTCGCGCAAGATGCGCTGCCCTTGTGCGGAAAGCCGGGGCAAGGTCGGGATACATCTGGCAGGCTCCTGGTCGACAGGTCTGCATCAAGCCCCGCCCTGGGCTAGCCGGCAAGCCGGGCGCCCTACCGCGGCTGCCGGGGCCAATCCAGCCGGGGCTCGGCCCGCCCAGTGCTGCGCTCTGGCCAGGCGGCCGGCGGGACAATGGGCGGCCGAAGCCGCGGCGCTGCATCCTGGCTGCTGCGGGAGGGAGGCGCCGGTTCGGGCCAGTCATCCTCGACCGGCGTCCGGCGCCGGCTTTGCTCCGGCAGGCGCTGCCCCAGGCTGCGAAGCTCGGCCTGGATTTCGTCCAGCTGCGCCTCCACCGCCTCCAGCCGCCCCTTCAGCCCGAAGACACTGAACGGCATCAGCAGGAAGGCCAGCCCGACGAGGGCCAGCAGCACCAGCACGATCAGGCCGGACCAATCCGGCAGCCCCGGAATGGTCAGCGCCGCGGCGACATCCTGCAGCATCAGCCGCCCGTCACGCTCATGTGCCGCGCGACGGCTGGTTGGCTGCGGGCGCGATCGATCACGAAATCATGGCCCTTGGGCTTGCGGGAGATGGCTTCCAGGATGGCCTGCTCCAGCCCTTCCGAATCCAGGCTGCTGTCGCGGAGCGGCTTGCGCAGGTCCGCCGCGTCATCCTGGCCGAGGCACATGAACAGCGTGCCGGTGCAGGTCACCCGGACGCGGTTGCAGGATTCGCAGAAATTATGGGTCAGCGGCGTGATGAAGCCGATGCGTCGGCCGGTTTCCCGCACCGTATAGTACCGTGCGGGGCCACCGGTTGTATAATCCGTTTCCTCCAGCGTCCAGTTCTGCCGCAGGCGGCTGCGGACCCCGGACAGGGGCAGGTACTGGTCGTTCCGGTCGCCCGTGATCTCACCGAGCGGCATGGTTTCGATCAGACACAGGTCGAAGCCATGCTCGCCGCACCAGGCGATCATTCGGTCGAACTCGTCCTCGTTCACGCCCTTCATGGCGACCGCGTTGATTTTCACGGCCAAGCCGGCGGCCTTGGCGGCGAAGATGCCGTCCAGCGTCGGCTCCAGCTTTCCCCAGCGGGTGACGGCGGCAAAGGTGCCGGGGTCGAGCGTGTCGAGGCTCACATTGATCCGCCTGACGCCAGCGGCGTGCAGGTCACCGGCCATGCGGACCAGCTGGGTGCCGTTGGTCGTCGTCGTCAACTCCCGCAGCCCGCCCGCACCGAGGCGATCGCCCAGGCTGCGGAACAGGCTGATGACGTTCTTGCGCACCAGCGGTTCGCCCCCGGTGAGGCGGATCCGATCCACGCCGAGCTTGATGAAGGCCCCGCAGAGCCGGTCCAGCTCCTCCAGCGAAAGGACCTCCGCCTTGGGCAGGAAGGTCATGTCTTCCGCCATGCAGTAGACGCAGCGCAGGTCGCACCGGTCGGTGACCGATACGCGGAGGTAGCTCACCTTGCGGCCAAATGGGTCGATCATGCGGTGGACCTTCCGGGGGAAGACGGTCGTGCTGCCTTCATGCTTGCTTCATTTGGTCCAGCACCCCGGTGCGGCGCAAGGGCCGCTGCCCAACGATGATCACGCAAACAAGGCGATGACGCCAGTCGAGACCAGAAGGAACAGGGCGGCTCGGCGGTACCAACGCTCGGGGAGGATGTGGAAAAGCCGGGACCCCAGCGGCACGCACAGCATCAGCACCGGCAGCAAAAGCAGCAGCTTCGCAACGGTTGACCAGCCGATCAGGCCGCCCAAGGCGGGCGGGATGACCGAAATGACGGAGATGGTGCCGAAGAACAGGATCAGGTTGGCGCGATGCTGCCTGACCGCCTCCGGCCCTGCCAAAAGGTACAGGATGACGGGAGGGCCGCTGATGCCGGTGGCCCCTTTCAGCAGCCCGGCCAGGCTGCCGACGGCCAGGTTGAGCGGCAGCGGGCGCGAGCCGTGGTAGCGCCAGCCCGACATCAGCAGCAGCCCGAAGACCAGGACGAAGCCACCGATGAAGCGGCGCAGCACGTCCTGTTCCGCGGTGAACAGGATGAAGGCACCCAGGGGCGTGGCGAGGCAGGCGGCCGCGCCAATCGGCAGGATGACCCGGCGATTGGCTTCGCCGAAGGCCTTCGGCACCAGCTGCATGGAGACCACGAGTTCCATCAGCAGCATGACCGGTACGCCGATTCGCGGCCCCCAGAGCACAGAATAGGCGGGGGCCAGCAGGATGGCCGTACCGAAGCCGGAATAGCCGCGCATTAATCCTGCAACGGCCGTTACTGCGATCGCGGCGTAGATCGGCCAGTCTTGCAATAGGCCGAGCATTTCCAGTGGGATATTGGTCAAGATGCCTCTGGGTCCACCGCGACCAGGCTGACCTGACCGGTCCTGATCATCACCTTGCCACGATTCTCGAAGTTGACGGTCACCCGATCTCCGACAACAGATTGCACTTGTCCAACGCCCCATTGTGGGCAGTCGGGATGACGGACGCGCATGCCAGGTGAAAGTTCAGACCACATAAGGGGAAGGTAACGCCCCTGGGCGGCTCCCGGCTAGCCTGCCGCCGGGCCGCTATATTGATTTGCCACTTCTCGTTGCTGATCTGGCAACCTGCCTTGGGTATGCCGGAAGCTCGACCCTCAAGGCTGGCCGTCGTGGCCGGCTGATGCGCTGCGGAGGTATGAATGCTGCCTGACAAGATCGCGTTGGCCCAGGCCGTCTGCACACGACTATGCCATGACCTTGGGGGGCCCGTCGGTGCCTTGGCGGGGGCGCTGGACCTGCTGGACGGTCCGGGCGACGACGCGATGGATGTCGCACGCGATGCGGCGCGCATCATGGACCGGCGGATCCGCTTCTACCGCGCCGCGGTTGGCGCGGGCTGCGGCGATTGCCGGGTCGAGGAAATCGCCCAGATGGCGGAGGGGCTGACACTCGGCCGGCGCGCCAGCATCGACCTGGCGGATCTGGAGGCGACAGCCGTTTTCCCGGCGCATTTGACCCAGGCCATGCTGCTCGCCTGCTGGACCGCGGTCGACGCGCTTCCGCGGGGTGGCGTGATCCGGCTGGGCGGGGATGTCGAGGGCGGGCTTTCGATCTGGCCGGATGGACCTGGCGCCGCCTGGCCGGCGGGCCTCGCGGCGGGCTTGGCGGGGGAGGCGGTGCCGCTCAATCCGCGCAGCGTGTCCGTGCCGCTGTTGCTGGCCATCGCCGGATCCTCCGGCATCCGGCTGGACCTGATGATGGGCGGCAGCGCCGGGGCGGGGCCGTTGCTGCTGACCCTGGCGACCCGGAACTGAAACTGGGCACTTCGCCCGATTGTTCGGCATTTTAACCGAATTTTCGGTCTGTTCGGGCAGGCTCCGGGAAAGACAAGGCGCCGGAGCCCCGAATGGACGACTTGCTGGCCGACTTCCTGACCGAGACGCATGAGGGCCTGGTCGCACTCGATGTTGCGTTGTTGCGACTGGAAAAGTCACCCGACGACAAACCGACCCTGTCGGAGATTTTCCGACTGGTGCACACCATCAAGGGCACCTGCGGCTTCCTTGGCCTGTCCCGCCTTGAGCGTGTCGCGCATGCGGCCGAGAACATCCTCGGCATGTACCGCGACGGCGTCCTTGCGGTCACGCCCGCCGGGATCAGCCTGGTCCTGCGCGCGCTGGACCGGATCAAGGAGATCGTCGGCAAGCTCGAGACCGGCGGGACGGAGCCCGCGGGCGACGATGTCGAGCTGATCTCCCAGCTCGATGCCGTCGCCGGCGGCGATGGCATGTTCTCCGAGGCGGAGCGCGAGGCCGCATTTGCGGCGGCGCCTGCGCATGACGCCCCGCAGGAGGCCGTCATTGCCGAGGCTGTTGCTGCGGAGCCTGCCCCCGAGGCGCCCGCACCGGAACCGGCTGCGCCCAGCAACAGGGTCACCGCGCCAACCCGCGTCAGCGCACCGAAGGCTGCGGCCGCGGAGCCGGCGCCGGAGGAGCATTCGAGCGGTGGCCGCGCCCCGCCGCAGAGCATCCGCGTCTCGGTCGATGTGCTCGAAGACCTGATGATGCTGGTCAGCGAGCTGGTGCTGACGCGCAACCAGCTGATGCAGCTGTCCCGTGCGCGCAGCGATGGCGCCTACAGCGTGCCGCTGCAGCGCCTTTCCCACATCACCTCCGATCTGCAGGACGGGGTGATGAAGACGCGCATGCAGCCGATCGGCAATGCCTGGGCGAAGATGCCTCGCCTGGTGCGCGACCTGTCGATCGAACTCGGCAAGAAGATCGACCTCGATATGCGCGGCGCGGATACCGAGCTGGACCGCCAGGTGCTGGAGCTGATCAAGGATCCGCTGACGCATATGGTGCGCAACAGCGGCGACCACGGCCTGGAAGGGCCGGAGGATCGGCGCAAGGCGGGCAAGTCCGAAACCGGTCGCATCACGCTGAACGCCTATCACGAAGGCGGCCACATCCTGATCGAGATCTCGGATGACGGGCGCGGCCTCAGCATCGAGCGCATCAAGCAGAAGGCGCTATCGCAGGGGCTGGCGAGCGAGGGCGAAATCGCCGGGATGAGCGAAAGCGAAATCCAGCGCTTCATCTTCCGCGCAGGCTTCTCCACCGCTGCGGCCGTCACGGCCGTGTCCGGCCGCGGCGTCGGCATGGATGTGGTCAAGACGAATGTGGAGCGCATCGGCGGCACCATCGACGTCAGCTCCGTCGAAGGCCGCGGCACGGGCTTCACCATCAAGATTCCGCTCACCCTGGCCATTGTGTCGGCGCTGATCGTCGAAGTGGCCGGCGAACGCTTCGCGATCCCGCAGATCGGCGTGCTGGAGCTGGTCCGGGTCGGCGGCGGCTCCGGCTCTCGCGTCGAGCGGATCAAGGATGCGCCGGTGCTGCGCCTGCGTGACCGCCTGCTGCCGCTGGTTTCGCTGGGCCGGGTTCTCGGCCTCGACGAATCCAGCGAGCCACTGGATACGGCCGGCGATACCGGCTTCGTGGTGGTGACCCAGGTGGGCGCCAATGTCTTCGGCATCATCGTGGACCGGCTGTTCGACACCGAGGAAATCGTCGTCAAGCCGGTGGCACCGATCCTGCGCCACATCGGCATGTTCTCCGGCAACACCATCCTCGGCGATGGCAGCGTCATCATGATCCTGGATCCGAACGGCATTGCGCGCGTCACGGGCGTGGTGGCGGATGGCGGTGGCCAGCGTGCGGCGGACAGCAAGGTGGCCAGTGCCGTGCGCTCCAACGACAAGACGGCGCTGCTGCTGTTCCGTGCGGGTGACGACACGCCGAAGGCGGTGCCGCTGGGGCTGATCGCGCGCCTGGACGATATTCCGGTCGAGCAGATCGAGAATTCCGGTGGCACGCCTGTCGTGCAGTATCGGGGGCAGCTCATGCCGCTGCTGTCGATGTCGGGTGGCTTCGCGCCGCATGACGAGACGCGCACACGGCAGACGGTACTCGTGTTCAGCGAAGGCGAGCGCAGCCTCGGCATCATGGTCGATGCCATTCTCGACGTGGTTGACGAGGCACTCAGCGTACAGGCCGGCCAGGGCCGTCCGGGCTTCCTCGGCTCCGCCGTCGTGGCGGGCAAGGTGACCGATGTGATCGATACCGCCTGGTGGCTGGCGCAGGGCGGCGGCGACTGGTTCCGCCCCGCCGCCTCGGCAACCACGAGCCGCCGCCTTCTGGTCGTCGAGGACAGCTCCTTCTTCCGCGAGCTGGTGGTGCCGGCGCTGGCGGCGGAGGGCTACGAGGTTGTGGCCGTCGAAGGCCCGGCCCAGGCGCTGCGGCTGCGGGAGCGCGGCGAGTTGTTCGATGCCATCGTGTCCGACATCGAGATGCCGGAGATGGATGGCTACGACTTCGCCCGCGAAGTCCGTAGCAGCGGAGCGTGGCAGGACCTGCCGATGATCGCCCTGACCGGGCGCGTCGAACCGGCCGCCGTCGCCCGTGGCCGTGCGGCCGGCTTCACGGACTATGTCGGCAAATACGACCGCGAGGCGCTGATGGTGAGTCTCACCGAATGCCTTGCCGTGCCTGTTGCGGCCTGAAGCGGAGGGAATGGTCATGCGAACTCAAGCGACAACATCGGCTGTAACCGATGCCGACCTTTTCCTGACGCTGACCGTGGCGGGGCAGGCGTGTGGCGTGCCGGTGCTGGTGGTCCGGGATGTTCTCGGACCGCAGGTCATCACACGCATTCCGCTGGCACCGCCGGAGGTTGCGGGCAGCCTGAACCTGCGGGGCCGCATCGTGACGGCGGTGGATCTCCGTCGGCGGCTCGGGCTGCCGCCAAGGCCACCCGAAATCCAGCCGATGAGCATCGTGGTGGAGATGGCCGGTGAGCTTTACAGCATGCTGGCCGACCAGGTCGGCGAAGTTGTGCCCCTGCGCGAGGATGATTCGGCCGCCAATCCGCCGACCCTCGATGCGGTCTGGCGCGAAGTCTCCAAGGGCGTGCACCGCCGTGACGGCCAATTGCTGATCGTCCTGGATGTCGAGCGGGTTCTCGCGATCGGCGGTGGCCGATGAGCGCGACCGAGACGGTCGTCCGCCAGTGCCTGGTGGTCGATGACAGCCGCGTGGTCCGCAAGGCGGCACGCCGGTTCATGGAAGGATTCGGCTTCACGGTGCGCGAAGCCGGCGATGGCAGCGAGGCGCTGATTGCGTGTCGCGAATTGCTGCCGGAAGTCGTGCTGCTCGACTGGAACATGCCGGTGATGGATGGCGTGACCTTCCTGCGGGCGGCGCGTGCCGAGTTCGGGCCGGATTACCCGACCATCATCCTGTGCACCACCGAGATCGCCTTCGAGAAGATCATGGAGGCGCTGGAGGCCGGCGCCCAGGAATACGTGATGAAGCCGTTCGACGCTGAGATCCTTGGCAGCAAGCTGGAACAGATTGGCCTGCTGCAGGCTGCCGCGGCGTGATCGCCGCCGGGCCTGTCCGGGTCCTGCTGTGCGATGACAGCGCGGCTGCCCGCGGTGTCATGTCCCGGATGCTGGCAACCGATCCGGACATCAAGGTCGTCGCCAAGGCCGTCGACGGGGGCGATGCACTGTCCCAGTTGACGGCGATGACGGCAGCAGATCGTCCGCAGGTCATCCTGCTGGACCTCGAAATGCCGCGCATGGACGGCATGACGGCGCTTCCACTGCTGCTCAAGGCCGCGCCCGGAACGGCAATCATCGTCGCCAGCGCATTGAGCCAGCGCGGCGCCACGGCGACCATGGCGGCGTTGCGCGCGGGGGCGGTGGACTATGTCCCGAAGCCCTCGGCCTCCGCCGGCGGGATGAGTGGCGGGCAGTTCCAGGCGGAGCTTGTTGCCAAGATCAAGGGTTGGGCCCGCATGCGGCGGGCGCCCTCCACGGTGGCGCCGACGCCGTCCAGGCTGCCGGTCGCACGGCCCTTGATGGCGGAGCGTGCCAGTGGCCCGGTGGCCCGCCCGCGTGCCATCGCCATCGGGTCCTCGACCGGTGGGCCGCAGGCCCTGGCGAGCCTGGTTGGGCGGCTCGATCGGCCCTTGGCGGTGCCCTTGATCGTGGTCCAGCACATGCCGGCGGGGTTCACCACGCTGCTGGCGGATCACCTCAATCGCATCGGAACATTGCCGTGCAGCGAGGCGAAGGAGGGCGACAAGTTGATGCCCGGCCGCCTTTACCTTGCCCCCGGCGACAAGCACCTTCTGATCAAGGACGTCGCCGGGACGCTGGTTGCGCATCTTGGCGACGGGCCACCCGAGAATTTCTGTCGCCCCGCCGTCGATCCGATGCTGCGGAGCCTGGTTGCCGCCTGCCAAGGCCGATTGCTGGTTGCGATCCTGACCGGCATGGGCAGCGACGGGCTGGCGGGATGCCGGTCGGTCTCCAGTGCCGGCGGGTCGATCCTGGCGCAGGATGAGGCCACGTCCGTGGTCTGGGGCATGCCGGGCGCGGTTGCGAAAGCCGGCATCGCCTCAGCCATTCTCAATATCGAAGACATCGCAAGCCGCATTCTTGTGGCTGGTGCAGACGGGAAGCGGACATGACCAACGAAGAGTTCGCGGAGATCGCTGGCGTTGTCCGACGCCGTTCCGGCATCGTGCTGACCAGCGACAAGGCCTACCTGCTTGAAACGCGCCTCGGGCCGATCCTCTCGAAGTTCAGCCTGGCGTCGCTATCGGCGCTTGGCCAGAAACTGCGGCAACGGCCGGATGAGGCGCTGGAGCGAGCGGTGGTCGAGGCGCTGACCACCCATGAATCGTCCTTCTTCCGGGACGGCAAGCCGTTTGAGCATCTGGCGAAGATCCTGCCCCGGCTGATCTCCAGCCGTGCGCCTGGCTCGCCGCTTCGCATCTGGTCGGCTGCCTGTTCAACCGGGCAGGAGCCGTTCTCGATTGCGATGCTGGTTGCGGATGCGCTGGCCGGTCGCAAGGATTGCCGTGTGGAGATCCTGGCCACGGATATTTCGGCCGACATCCTGCAGAAGGCCCGCCAGGGCGTCTTCACCCAGTTCGAGGTGCAGCGCGGCCTGCCGATCCGGTCCCTGGTCAAGCATTTCCGGCAGGATGGCGCGAAGTGGCGCATTTCGCCCGAGCTGGCCGCCATGGTCCGGTTCGAGGAAAAGAACCTGCTGAACGACCTGTCGTCGCTGGGTCGGTTCGACACGATTTTCTGCCGGAATGTGCTGATCTATTTTGATGCGCCAACCAAGACGCGTGTGCTGGAAGCGCTCGCGCGCCGCCTGTCGCCGGATGGCGTGCTGTATCTTGGCGGTGCGGAGACGGTGCTCGGGCTGACGGACCGGCTGGTGCCGATTGCCGGAGAGCGGGGTGCCTATGGCGTATCCGCGCAAAAAGCCGCGGCATAGGCGCCGCGGCTTGGCTTCGGGCCAGAAGGAACCCCTCGCCTGGTCAGGCGAGGGGAGACGCCATTCAGGCTGCTGCGCTGGCCGGGCCGCCACGGCCGTCGGGGCTGGACGGCATGCGGATGGCGCCATTGGGTTCGCGCAGCACGTAGCCACGGCCCCAAACGGTCCCGATCAGTTCCGCCGCGCCGGCGCTTGCCAGCTTCTTGCGGAGCTTGCAGATGAAGACGTCGATGATCTTCACCTCAGGTTCGTCCATCCCACCATAGAGGTGGTTCAGGAAAGCCTCCTTGGTGAGGACGACGCCCTTGCGCAGCGTGAGCAGCTCCAGCACCGCATACTCCTTGCCGGTCAGGTGCACCGCCCGGCCATCGACCAGCACTTCCCGCGATCCCAGGTTCAGGGTCAGGGGTCCAACGGACAGGGTTGGTTGGCTGAAGCCCTTGGCGCGCCGAACAATCGCCTGGATGCGCGCCACCAGCTCCTGCTGGTCGAAGGGCTTGGTGATGTAGTCATCGGCGCCCATGCCGAAGCCGCGCACCTTCGCCTGCGGCCTGGTGAGGCCGGAGAGGATCAGGACCGGGGTTTCGAGCCGCGCGGCCCGCAACCGGCGGACCACCTCATAGCCCTCCATGTCCGGCAGCATCAGGTCGAGTACGACGATGTCGTAGTCGTACAGTCGAGCGAGCTCGAGCGCTTCCTCACCCGTGTCGGCCGTGTCGACGATCATCGTCGCAGCCTTCAGTGCGAGGGTTACGCCGCGGGCGACAATTGTATCGTCTTCAACCAAAAGGACACGCATGGACGGCCTCCACACACCTGATGCGTGTAGGAATACCACTTCTGCGCGATATGTGAAGGCCTTATTCACCGAAAAAATGCATTCTGGTTGTGCGATAAACGGATAAATAGCTTTTTAAGGGTTTTTTAGACAAATTATGCAAATCCATCCGTGGCACCTCGCCGCCGAGATTCTGCGCAGCCAGCCGCGCCATCATCGCCAGGGCCAGGTCCGCGCGGCAGACCTGCTGACCGTCGATATCGCTGGTATCCGTCCGCATCTGGCAATTGGTGAAAGGCTGCGGATTCAGGGTGGCGATGGGGGGGCAGCGCTGGCCGAGGTGGTCAGCGTGGGGCCGGCATGCGCCCGCACCGTCGTATTTGGCGACACGGTCTCCATCGCCGAAAGCCAGACGGTGGAAGTGCTGTCCCGCGCCGGGCTTCCCATCGGGGATGGCTGGCGCGGCCGGGTCATCGACCCGCTCGGCAACCCCATCGATGGAAAAGGGCCGTTGCGCAGTGGCCAGCGGTCGCGCCCGACCCGGGCCGCGGCGCCCAATGCCGCCCAGCGCCAGCGACTTGGCCCGCCCGTCAGCGTCGGTGTCCGCGTCATCGATGCCTTCTGCACCATGCGGGAAGGCCAGCGGCTGGGGTTGTTCGCCGCCTCCGGCATCGGCAAATCCACCCTGCTGTCGACCATGGCGCGTGCGGCATCCTTTGATACTGTCGTGCTCGCGCTGATCGGGGAGCGGGGCCGCGAGCTGCGCGAGTTCATCGAGGATGACCTGGGGCCGGAGGGGCTGGAGCGCAGCGTCGTCATCTGCGCCACCTCCGACGCTTCCGCTGCCATGCGGCGAGAGGCGGGCTATGCCAGCCTGGCGGTGGCCGAGCATTTCCGGGATGCCGGCCAGCGCGTGCTCCTGCTGCTCGATTCCGTGACCCGCTTTGCCCTGGCCTGCCGGGAAATCGGCCTGGCCGCCGGCGAGCCCCCTGCGACCCGTGGCTATCCGCCCAGTGTCTTCCGCGAGCTTCCCGCCCTGCTGGAACGGGCGGGTCCGGGCGGCCCCGGGGCCGGCAGCATCACCGCGCTGCTGACCGTATTGGTGGAGGGTGACGACCATGACGAACCCATCGCCGATGCCGTGCGTGGCATCCTGGATGGGCATGTCGTGCTGGAGCGGCGCATTGCCGAGGCCGGTCGTTTCCCTGCGGTGGAAGTGCTGCGCAGCCTGTCGCGGTCTGTTCCCGGTTGCCTGACCGCGGAGCAGGCGGCGCTGGTTCGGCGTGCGAGGCGGCTGCTGGCGCTACGGGACGACGTGGCGGATCTGGTGCGCCTGGGCGCCTATCGGGCCGGCACCGACCCGGATACCGATGCGGCGCTGCGCCTGGCGCCACGGATCGAGGCCATGCTGCATCAGGCGCGCGGCGAGGTCTCGACCCTGGACCAGGCCTTCACCAGCCTGGCGGAGGCGCTGGCTGATGCCCCGGCCTGACCCGTTGCGCGCCCTGGGCCTGTTGCGGCGGCTGGAGTTAGAGGAGGCGCGGCGTGGCTTTGCCGGCCGATTGCGGGCGGATGACCGCGCAACCGAGGCGCTCGACCGGGTCACGCAGGAATTGGCCGCAGAAGCCAAGGGGGCCGCGGCGGCCGATTATGCCGCCTGGCTTCCCGCCGCACGCGCGCGGCTGGTGCAGGCCACGAACCTCCAGGGCGCCACGCAGGCCGCGCTGACGGTGGCGCAGCAAGCCGTCGCGGCCGCCTCCCGCGCCGAACAAGTGGTGCAGGAGGAAGCGGCCCGGCGTGCGCAGGAACGCCGGGCCGCCCGCCACGCCAAGGCGGACAGCCTGCTGGGCGATCTGGGCGGCCGTGCGGTCAAGCCTCCGCCGGCTTGAGGACCCCGCGGCGGATCTGATCCAACTCGATGCTTTCGAACAGGGCGCGGAAATTGCCCTCCCCGAAGCCCTGGTCACCCTGGCGCTGGATCAGTTCGAAGAAGATCGGCCCGATGACGTTGCCGGTGAAAATCTGCAACAGCCTGCCACCCTCCGGCGTCGGGGCACCGTCCATCAGGATGCGGTTGCGGCGCAGCCGCTCCAGCCCCTCTTCGCTGCCAGGCAGGCGGTTCGGCAGCAGTTCATAATAGGTATCGGGCGTGTCAAGGAAGGCGACTCCGGCCTCGCGCATCGTCTCGACGCTGGCGTGGATATCCGTGGCGCCGAGGGCGACGTGCTGGATGCCCTCGCCCTGGTAGGCGTGCAGGAATTCCTCGATCTGGCTGCGGTCGTCGGAGCTTTCATTGATCGGAATGCGGATCTGCCCGCAGGGCGAGGTCAGCGCCCGGGATTTCAGGCCGGTCAGCTTGCCCTCGATGTCGAAGTAGCGGATTTCTTTGAAATTGAAGAGCTTGGCATAGAATTGCCACCACACATCCATGCGGCCGCGATGGACGTTGTGGGTCAGGTGGTCAATGACGGTAAGCCCGGCGCCGGTCGGGTGCGGATCGCGGTCGCCGATCCAGCGGAAATCCACGTCGTAGATGCTGCCGCGCGGGCCATAGCGATCCACGAAATACAGCAGCGAACCGCCGATGCCTTCGACGGCCGGGATGTTCAGCTCCATCGGGCCGACCTTGCCGGTCACCGGCTTGGCCCCGAGGGCGATGGCGCGTTCATAGGCCTGCGCCGCATCCGCGACGCGGAAGGCCATGGCGCAGGCGGAGGGGCCGTGCAGCCGGGCGAAAGCCTGGGCGAAGCTCTCCGGCTCGGCATTGATCAGGAAATTCACGTCTCCCTGCCGCCATAGCGTCACGGCCTTGGATCGGTGGCGTGCCACCGCGGTGAAACCGAGGCGGGTGAACAGGGCTTCGAGGTAGGGGATGTCCGGGCCGGTGAACTCGACGAATTCGAAGCCATCCGTTCCCATCGGATTGGCTTCCGAGATGCGGCCGGCAAAGGCGCTGCGGTCGGGCGGGACATCCATGGCGTGCTCTCCGTTCGGGTTGCTTCCAGGAATAGGACGGATGGCAGGGTGATTTCCGGCGAAATGCGCCAGTAAGCTGGGATAGTTTGGTTGAAATGCTCAATGGAGCCGGCGCGGAATGGCGAAATCCTCTATCAGCCTGGATGAGATCGATCGGCGCATCCTGCGCGCCCTGCAGCAGGATGGCCGCATCGCGGTGACTCTGCTGGCCGAACAGGTGGGACTCTCCGCCACCCCCTGCCTGCGCCGTATCCGGCGGATGGAGGAGGCGGGGGTGATCGCCCGTTACACGGCGGTGGTGGACCCGGCACGGGTGGGGCTGCCGATCCAGGCCTTTGTCCAGGTTGCCCTGTCCTCCCACGCCGAGGAGGTGGCGGCAGCCTTCCATCGGGCGCTGGAAGCGCGGAGCGAGGTGGTCGCGGCCTATGCCATGAGCGGCGGCATGGACTACATGCTGCATGTCATCGCCGCGGATTTCGAGGCCTATGCCGAATTCGCGCTGAAGGCCCTGCTGCGCATGCCGGGCGTGAAGGAGACCCGGAGCTCCTTCGTGCTGATGGCGCTCAAGCCGCCGGGCGCGGTTCCGGTATGAGTTGCGCCGGCTGCGCCGCCATCCACTCCAGCGCCCCTTCGGCTGCGGCCACGCCGGTGCTGAAGCAGCCCTGCAACAGGTAGCCGCCGGTCGGTGCCTCCCAATCCAGCATCTCGCCGCAGGCGAAGACGCCGGGGCGGGATTTCAGCATGAAGCGCGCATCCAACTCCGACCAGGCGAGCCCGCCGGCGGAGGAGATGGCGCGGTCGAGCGCCGCGGTGCCGGTCAGGCGGATCGGCAGGTTCTTCACCAGATCCGCGGGGCTACCCGCGCCGGCGCGCAGCGCCTCCTGCACCAGGCCGATCGCGGCCGGCGGCATGGCGAGGGCTTTCCGCAGCCCGTTCGCGAGGGATTCGGCCCGCGGGCGCGCCGCGAGGCGTTCGGAGACCTCGCGCCCGGTCAGGTCGGGGCGCAGGTCCAGCGCGATCCCGGCGCTTCCGCCCTCGGTGATGGCCTGGCGGAGCGGCGCGGAGAGGGCATAGAGCGCGCCGCCCTCCAGGCCGGTCGCGGTGATCAGCGCCTCGCCACGCACCGTTGCCGTGCCGAAGCGGATGGCGATGCGCTTCAGCGGCGTGCCTTCGTGCCGCGCGCGGAAATGCTCCGACCAGGCGGTGGTGAAGCCCATATTCGCCGGTGCCCAGGGCGCGACGGCAATGCCGGGCAGCTGGGCCGGCCAGCTGCCATCCGAGCCGAGCCGGGGCCAGGATGCGCCGCCCAGGGCCAGCACGGTCGCGCGGGGCGGGTCGGCGTCCGGTGCGTTGGCAAAGCGGGGCGCGCCCGAAGCGGTCCAGCCCTCCCACCGGCTGCGCAATTGCAGGCGGACACCGAGCGCCGCGAGGCGCCCCAGCCAGGCGCGCAGCAGCGGCGAGGCCTTGAGGCTTTCGGGGAAGATGCGGCCGCTGCTGCCGCGGAAAGTGCCGACGCCCAGCCCCTCGCACCAGGCGATCAGCGCGCTGGGCGGAAAGGCGCGGATGGCTGCCAAAAGGGGCGGGGCGGCGGGGCGGTAGCGCGCCAGGAACAGCTCCAGCTCCTCCGCATGCGTCAGGTTCAGGCCGCCGCGGCCGGCCATCAGGAATTTTCGGCCGACGGAGGGCATATGGTCATGGACCGTCACGGCCAGCCCTGCGGTGGCCAGGCGCTCGGCCGCCATCAGCCCGGCCGGGCCGGCGCCGATGACGATGACCTGCCCGGTCTGGGCGGCGGGGGAGGGCATTGCTGGCTGGGCTTCGGTCATAGGCGGCTTTCTGCGGCGGGGCGGCCGGGATATCCAGGGGGGCGCTGTGAAGGAATCGCCCCATGTCCGCCGTTCTCGTCACCGGAGGCGCCGGATTCGTCGGCCTGAACCTCGTCGAGGCGCTGCTCGGGCGCGGTGAGCATGTGATCGTCTTCGGCCAGGAAGCCGCGCTGCCGGCCCCGGCGGATGAGGTCTTCGCCAGCCTGCCGGGGCGGCTGGAGGTGATAAGGGGCGATGTGCGCGACCCCGCGGCCCTCGCCGCGGTTTTCGCCAGCCACCGCATCGACCGCGTCCTGCCCTTCGCCGCGGTCACCGCCGGCCCGGTGCGTGAAGCGGCCGCGCCGGGCCTGGTGCTGGATGTGAACCTGCACGGCGTGATCGCGACCCTGGCCTCGGCGCGGGATGCCGGCACGGTGCGGCGCGTGGTGCTGCCGGCCTCCTCCGCCGTCTATGGCGAGTCCGCCTATGACCATGACTGGCTGGATGAGGTGACGACGCCCTGCATGCCGATCAGCCTGTATGGGGTGACGAAATACGCGGTGGAGCGGGCCGGGCTGCGGCTGGCGGGGCTGTGGGGGCTGGATGCGGTGGCAGCCCGGATCGGCGCCACCTTTGGGCCGTGGGAGCGGGATACCGGGCTGCGGGATACGCTCAGCCCGCATCTCGCGATCTTCCAGGCCGCGGCGCGGGGCGATGTCGCCATCCTGCCGCCGGCGCCCTTGCCACGCTATGACTGGATCTATGTGCGGGATCTGGTGGCGGGGCTGCTGGCGCTGCTGGATTGCACGGACCCGCCCAGCCGCGTCTTCAACCTCGCCTCCGCGCAGGATTGGTCGCCGCATGCGACGGCTTGCTGCGACCGGCTGGCCGCGGAAATGCCCGGCTTCACCTGGCGCCATGCGGCGGCCGGGGAGGCGCCGAACATCCCCTTCAACGAGACGCGCCCGCGTGGATTGATGGCGATCAACCGCGCCCGCGGCCTCGGCTGGTCCCCCCGATTTGCACCGGAGGCCGCCTATGCCGACTATGCGGCTTGGCTGCGGCAGATGGACGGAAGATTCACCGCTGCAGCCACGCCGCCGCAAGGCTGATCCGGAGGCCGCCGCCCCTTCCCAGGGTGGCAGCTTCACCCAACTCCCTAGCGAAACTGACGTGAGGACCCGATGCCCGACACCAACATGCTGGACGCGACGCGCCTGAAGTTCGGAATCGGGCAGTCCGTGCCGCGCGCCGAGGACCCGATCCTGCTGACCGGTCAGGGCCAGTACACGGATGATATCGCCCTGCCGGGCCAGATCTGGTGCGTGATGGTGCGCAGCCCCTACGCCCATGGCGTGATCCGCGGCATCGGAACGGATGCGGCGCGCGCCATGCCGGGGGTGCTGGGCGTCTGGACCGGCGCGGATCTGGTGGCCGCGGGCTACGGCCCGATGAAATGCGGCATGCCGCTGAAGAACCGCGACGGATCGGCCATCCGCACCACCTACCGCCACGCGCTGGCGACCGACAAGGTCCGCTTCGTCGGCGACCCCGTGGCCTTCGTCGTCGCGGAATCCCGCGCCGAGGCGAAGGACGCGGCGGAGCTGGTCGAGCTCGACATCGACATGCTGCCGGCCGTCACCCAGGCCTCCGCCGCCGCCGAGCCAGGCGCGCCGCAACTGTATGAGGAAATTCCGGGCAACCTCGTGCTGGATTTCCAGCAGGGCGACAGCGCGAAGGTGGCCGAGGCCTTCGCGCAGGCCGCGCATGTCACGCGCCTGGCCATCCGCAACAACCGCATCGTGGTCTGCGCGATGGAGCCGCGCAGCGCCATCGGGTCCTTCGAGGATGGGCGCTACGTGCTCCGCGTCGGCTGCCAGGGCGTCTTCGGGCTGCGGGCGCAGATGGCCAATGAGGTGCTGAAGGGACCGACGCAGCAAGTGCGGATCCTGACCGGCCATGTCGGCGGCAGCTTCGGCATGAAGGCCAATGCCTATCCCGAATACATCTGCCTGCTGCATGCCGCGAAGGAACTCGGCCGGCCGGTGAAGTGGACGGATGAGCGAACCGGCAGCTTCCTGTCCGACCAGCATGGTCGCGATCATGAGGTGGAGGCGGAACTCGCCCTGGATGCGGAGGGGCGGTTCCTGGCCGTGCGGCTGACCTCCTTCGCCAATATGGGCGCCTACCTGTCCACCGTCGCGCCGCTGATGGGCACGGCGAATTTCTGGAAGAACGTGCAGTCCAACTACCGCACGCCGCTGATCGAGGTGGTGACGCGCAGCCTGTTGACGAACACCTCCCCCGTCTCGGCCTATCGCGGCGCCGGCCGGCCGGAGGGCAACTATTTCATGGAGCGGCTGATCGAGGCGGCAGCGGCCGAGATGGGCCTGAACGCCATCGAACTTCGCCGCCGCAACCATATCCGCCCGGAGGAAATGCCCTACGCCGCCGCATCCGGCAGCAACTACGATGGCGGCGACTTCACCGCACTGCTGGACCGGACGATTGCGGCTGCGGACCTGCCCGGTTTCGCGGACCGCAAGGCGGCGAGTGCCGCGAAGGGGCTGCTGCGTGGCCTCGGCATCGGCAACTTCCTGGAGTGCACGGCGCCACCGACCAAGGAACAGGGCGGCATCCGCTTCGAGAAGGACGGCACCGTCACCATCATCACCGGCACGCTGGATTACGGGCAGGGGCATTGGAGCGCCTTCGCCCAGGTGCTGCACCAATCCATCGGCATCCCGTTCCACCAGATCCGCCTGAAGCAGGGCGATTCGGATGAGCTGGTGGCCGGCGGGGGCACCGGCGGATCGAAGTCGCTCATGGCCTCCGGCGCCGCCATCGTGGAGGCGTCGGAGCTGGTGGTGGAGAAGGGTCGCGCGGCCGCGGCCTGGGCGCTGGAGGCCGCGGTTGCGGATATCGAGTTCGAGGCGCATGCGGCGGATGGCGAGGGCCGCTTCCTCATCGCCGGCACCGACCGTGGCATCGGCATCATGGATCTGGCGGCGCGGCTGCGGCAGGCGCCTGCGGTGCCGGAGGGGGTTCCGGCGACGCTCGATGTGACGCATGTCTTCGACCAGGCGCCGCAGGCATACCCCAATGGCTGCCATGTGGCGGAGGTCGAGATCGACCCGGAGACCGGGATCGTCAGCATCGACCGCTACCTGTCGGTGAATGATTTCGGCGTCATCGTGAACCCGATGCTGGTCGCCGGCCAGGCGCATGGCGGCATCGCCCAGGGCATCGGCCAGGCGCTGCTGGAAAGCGTGGCCTTCGGCGAGGATGGCCAGATGCAGACCGGCAGCTACCTGGACTACGCGCTGCCGCGCGCCGGCGACATGCCCGACATCGCCTTCATCAGCCACCCGGTGCCGGCCACCACAAACCCGCTCGGCGCCAAGGGCTGTGGCGAGGCGGGCTGCGCCGGGTCCCTGCCGGCGGTGATGAATGCGGTGGTGGATGCGCTGTCCGGCTACGGCATCCGCCACATCGACATGCCGGCGACGCCGGAGCGGGTGTGGCAGGCGATCCAGGCGGCGCAGACCGCCGGCTGAGCCGAGTCAGGCGGCCGGCTTGGCGCCGGCTGCCGCCTGCCAGCGGGCTTCCTCGGCGTATTGGCGGGCGAAGAACCCGCCCTTGCGCTGGATGAGCTGGTCGAAACTGCCACTCTCCACGATGCGACCGCCATCGAGCACAATGATGCGGTCCGCATTGCGGATGGTGGACAGGCGATGCGCGATGACGATGCGCGTGGCCGGCATGGTGCGAATGGCCCGCATCGTGGCGCGCTGGGTGATGTTGTCCAGCGCGCTGGTCGCCTCATCCAGGATCAGCACCGCGGGCTTCTGCAACAGGGCGCGCGCCAGCAGCAGGCGCTGAACCTGGCCGCCGGACAGGACGCGGCTGGCATCCGTCAGCATCGTCTCCAGCCCCATCGGCATGGCGCGCACATCGGCGGCCAGCGCGGCCTGGTCCAGCGCCTGCCAGATCTCGGCCTCGCTCACCTGCGCCAGCCCGCGCACCGCATCGCGCAGGCTGCCGGGCGGGATGCGGCCGGATTGCAGGACGGTCGCGATCTGCTGGCGCAGCACGGCCAGGTCCAGGCCGCGGATATCGTGGCCATCCATGTAGATGGCGCCGCTGACCGGCTCCTCCAGCCCGAGCAGCAGGCGCACGAGCGTGGATTTGCCGGCGCCGGAGCGTCCGACGATGGCGACATACTCCCCGGCCTCGATCCGCATCGACAGGCCGGAGAAGATCCAGGATTCCGTCGGGCCGTAGCGGAAGGCGAGGTTCGACAGGTCGATCCCGCCGCTCAGGCGTCCTGGATCGACCTTGCCGGTATCGGCTTCCGGCAGCGCATCCAGCAGCGGCTGGGCGAATTTGCGCGTCGGCATCAGGAACCACAGGGCGAACATGGTCTTGGCCAGCTGCGTGCCGGCCGCAACCATCAGCCCATAGGCGGCAATGAAGGTCATCACCGAGGAGAGGCTCGGTGGCGGCTGGCCGATTTCCACCTGCTGCATCATGGCGATGATCAGGAAGGCCGCCGCGGTGGACAGCACGGTGAAGCCGGCGGCGAAGGCATAATAGACATTGCTGATGCGGCGCGCGGCGGCCAGGCGGCGGCGCATCTCCGCGAAGCGGCCAGACCACACCGTCTGGGCGCGGGCCTCCGCGCCAGCCAGTCGCAGCTTCACCAGGCCGGAGACGATCTGGAAAACCATGGCATCCGCCAGGCCCGACAGCGCCTCGCCGGTCGCGAAGGCACGGGCCTGGAGCCAGCCGGCCAGGTTCGCCGCGGCCAGTTGCAGCGCCAGCATGCCGAGTGCGACCGCCGCGGCCAGTGGCTGGGACAGCAGCATCAGCACGCAGGAGGACAGGATGGTGGCCACCGCGCTGACGATGACGAAGCTGAAGGCCCGCAACTGCATGGCCAGGCTGATGGCGGACAAAGCGCGGCCGGAGGTCTCGCCCACGGTCTGCCGGTTCAGCGTCGCCATCGGCAGCCGCATCACCCGGTCCCAGATCGCGGCATGCAGCGCCGGGCCGGCCTTGGCTTCGATGCGCTGGCGGGCGATCTCGCTGCCCAGCTTCACCGCCCAGCCGACCGCCGCGACCAGGACCAGGGCCAGGCCGAGCTGGGCGAGTTCCCCGAGATGCCCGCCCGGGATCAGCAGGGAAAAGGCGATGCCGGTGCCAAGAGGCACCGCCTGGCCCAGCGCCGCGCCGATCAGCATGGTGACAAAGATGGCGGTGACGTCGGAGCTGCTGCCGCGCATGCCGCTGCCGACGAGATCCAGCAGGCCGAGCGCCTTGCGCGGCAGCGGGATGATCGGCGCCAGCGCGTCCCGGCCGATGCGCTGCGCCAGCGCCGGATCGACCCGCCGGCCCGTCAGGTTCTCGGTCGTGTGCAGCCGGTAGCCACCACGATGCGGCAGCAAGGCGACCGTCGCGCCATCCAGCGTGCCGAAAAGCGGGCCGTGATCGTCCTGCCACCAGCCATCCGGCAGATGCGCCGGACGCAGCCGCAGCCCGGAGGCGCGCGCCAGTTCCTGCAGCGTCGGCACCGCATCCACATCCGCGCGGCGGACGCGGATTGGCCGCCTGGCACGCAGACCCAGATGCGCGGCGATGACGCGGAACACCGGCATCAGCGGATCGCCATCCGCGGCGGCCTGCGCCTCCGGCGCATTGCCGAGGATGGCGGCGAAGGCGCTGCGTTGTTCGGCGCCCGCTTCCGCGTCCCGCTCCGCCCGCAACCGCAGCCGGTTGAGCTCATCCGCCGCATCGAGCGCCAGGGCCGATGACAGGGCACCGAGGCAGGCGGCGTTGTAGGTGGCGAGTCCGGCTTCCCAATCCGGGTCCGCCATGGCCTCCAGCGCCGGCACCGCCATGACCGCGCCCCCGCTGCCGGTCAGCCAGGCTTCCGGCGGCAGCGGCACCAGGCCTGATATCGGCTCCAGCCCCAGGAACAGCCAGGACCCCGGCGGCAGGCGCAGCCAGATGGGCGGCCCGCGGGTGGCGAGCGTAATGCCAGGGGCCGTCTGGACCGTGCCGAGCGCCTCGCTGATGGCGAGATCCGCCCGCGGGCGCGGCGCCATCGGCCGGGCGAGGCCTTCTGCCAGGGCGCGGCACCACAAGGTGGTCGCCTGCGCCAACGCGTTGCTGGCCTCCGCATCCGGCGGCGGGGATTGGTCGAGCGGCGTGATCCGGGTTTCGGCGGTGCCGACCGCGATCAGCATCGCGCCCATCTCATCCACCCCGAGCCCGCAGAGCAGGCCACCCGCGGGGATGGTGCCGATATAGTGCCGGGGCCCTTCGGTGGCCGGGGCGCGTGGCGGGCGCGTGGCGAACAGCGTCACGGAGCCGGTGGTGACCAGCCAGCGGGCGGCGGCGTCATCCAGGTGCAGCGGCGCATGGGCCGGCAAGGCCATGGGTTCGGCCGCTGCGGGCGTGGTGTCCAGGTTGGTGGGCAGGATGTCCGGCATGGTCAACCGCTGGCGAGCATGGTGCGGAACGGCCCCCCGGCACTGGCCAGATCCTCCGGCCGGCCGCGCTGGATGATGCGCCCGCGCTCCATCACGATCACCTCGTCGCAATCGCGCACCAGGGCGAGGCGATGCGCGATCAGGATCATGGTGCAGCCGCGCCGGCGCAGGTTGCGCATCACCGTCGCCTCCGAGCGATTGTCGAGCGAGGCGGTCGCTTCATCCAGCACCAGGATCGAGGGATCGGTGACGATGGCGCGGGCCATTTCCATCCGCGCGCGCTGGCCGCCGGACCAGTTGCGACCTTCCTCCGCCACCACGCCGGCGTAGCCACCGCGCCGGGCCAGGATCTCGTCATGGATCGCCGCATCCTGCGCGCATTCCACCAGGCGTTCATCGGCCAGGGTGGGGTCCCACATGGCGATATTGTCGCGGATCGTGCCGTCGAACAGATAGCCCTGCTGGTCCACGACGGCGACCTCGCGCCGCAATTCGTCCCGCGGGATGGACTCCAGCGGGCGGCCATCGATCAGGATCTCGCCGGACCACGGGCGGTAGAGGCCTGCGATCAGCAAGGCGAGGGTCGATTTGCCGGAGCCGGATCCGCCGACGATGCCAAGCCGCCGGCCGGGTTCGAGCGTCAGCGAAATGCCGTTCAGCAGCGGCGCTTCCAGCCGGCTATGGCCGAAGACCACGTCACGCAATTCCACATGCCCCGCAAAGCGCGCCGCCGCGGCGCGGGCCGGGGGGGCAGCGAATTCCGCGGCCAGGGGATGGTGCATGGTGTCTTCCAGCAGCGTCAGGTTCGCCTTGGCGTCCTGCATCTGCGTCGCGACCCCGACAAGTTGCGCGACCGGCCCCATGAATCCCATGGTCAGCGCCTGGAAGGCGACGAGCTGGCCGACCGTCATCGCGCCATCCATGATGCGGGCGCCGCCCAGCACCAGCACGGCTGCCGCGGCGAGGATGGCAACGAAGGCGGGCAGGCCTTCGAGCATGCCGCGGCGCAGGGCCAGGCGCTGGGTGATGTTGGCGACGCCGGCCCGCGTGCCGGCAAGCTGGGCCAGCAGCAGGCTTTCGCTACCGGAGGATCGATAGGTCTCGATCATCTGCAATCCCTGCTTGCCGAGGCCATCGGAGCGCAGTGTGCGGGACAGCAGGCGCTGGTTGTCGTCGCTCAGCGATCGGCTGAGCCATGCCAGGGCAGCCAGGTTGATGATGGCGGCCAGCACGACCACGCCCGTCAGAAGCAGGTCGTACAACGCCATGACGGCGGCATAGATCAGCGCCGTGATCAGGCCGAGCAGCCCGCGGCCCACATCGCCCGAGACCAGCCGCGCGATGCGGTCGTTCAGCAGCACGCGTCCGGCGACATCGCCGGGATGGCGCTGCGCGAAGAACGCGACGGGCAAGCGCATGAGCCTGTCGAGGAAGGCGGCGGAGCCGGCGACGGAGAGGCGGGTTTCCAGCCGCAGCAGCAGGTCCAGTTGCAGCCATGTGACCACGGCCATCGCCGCGGCCGCGCCCGCCATGCCGAGCAGCAGCGGCGTCAGCCAGGTCTCGAAGCGGCCGACCAGCACATCATCGACGAAGACCTGGGAGAAGGCGGGCACCAGCAGGGCCGGGATCATCAGCAGCAGGCTGACGCCCACCAGGAAGCCGAAGCTGGTCTCATTGCCGCGCAGGCGGCGCAGGATTCCGCCCAGCGCGCGCGGCGGCTCGCCGCCCTTGCGGAACTCCGGCCCCGGCTCCAGCACCAGGGTCACGCCGGTAAAGTTGCGGTCCAGCTCCTCCCGCGTGATGCGGCGCGGGCCGCTGGCGGGGTCGTTGATGTGGACGTGGCGTGGGCCGATGCCCTCGATGACGACGAAATGGTTCATGCCCCAATGGGCGATCAGTGGCAGCCGCATGCCCGCAATGTGGTCAGGCTCCATCCGGAAGGCCTGCACCTCCATTCCATATTGTCGGGCGGCGGCGGCCAGGTGGCTGGCGCGGCTGCCGTCGCGGGACACGCCGCAGGCCACCCGCAATTCCTCCAGCGGCACCCAGCGTCCATGGAAGCCGAGGATGATGCCGAGCGCCGCGGCGCCGCATTCCACGGCCTCCATCTGCAACAGCGTCGGTGTGCGGACCCGGCGGGCGGAGCGGGGTGTGGCTTCGTTCTCCGTCATGGCGCAGCGGCATCGGCGGTGCGGGTCAGCCAGCCGCGCACGGCCGGGAAGGCAAGGCCGATCAGGCGGACCGAGCGCACGGTGAATTCGGCCTCCGCCAGGGTGCCGGACTCCACGGCGAAGTCCGGCCCGCTGCCGGTGGACCAGCGCAGGCCGCTGCGGGTCGCCGCATCACGCTCCAGCGCCACCTCGACCTCGAAGGGGGTGCCGAGACCGGTCGTGAAGCTGCGTACCAGCTGGTCGTTCTGCAGGGTCCGCAGCAGGCCGGCCGAGGAGGCCGGGACATGGGCGACGCGGATGACGCGGCCGTAGACGAAGCCATGCTCCTCCCGCCGGGTGGAGGAGGGAGAGACCTCCACCCGCAGGCCCTCCGCCAGGCGCTTGCCATCCTGCGCGGTCACATAGACCACGGCGACCGGGCCGCCATGGCCGCCCTCCGGATCGCGCTCGATGGTCAGCAGCGGCGTGCCGCGCTGGATCACCTGGCCTTCATTGACCTTGGATTCCACGACGACGCCCGAATAGGGCGCCATCACCACCCCGAGCCGTTCCAGGCGGTCGCGCAGCGCCTGGGCCTGGCGGCCGGTTTCATCGGCGCGGCGCTCCGCTTCCATCGTCTCCCGCTCACGCTGGGTGCGTTTCAGCGCCTGGTCGAGCACCAGCTGCTCGCGTTCGTTGCGGGCGGCGGCGATCTGCTCGCGGACCTGGAAGACCTCGACGCGCGCGAACAGGGCGCGATCGCGGTTCACGAGGTTCTGCTGCGACAGGCCGCGCAGCACATCCTCCCGCTCCCGCATCATGCCGAGCCGTTCCTCGAGCAGGCGGAGGTTCTGGGTGAGGGCGGCATCGCGGGCGACGCGGAAGGCATCCGCCGCGGCTTCCTCCCGCCTGTGGAATTCCAGCAATTCGCGGCGGTGGCGCGCCGCGTCGGCGGCCTGGCCCTCGGCCAGTGCCAGTTGCAGCCGGACCTCGGACTGGTCGACCTGCGCGACCGGCCGGCCGGCCTCCACCCGATCGCCCGGCCGGACCAGGAGGGTTTCGATGCGCCCATCCGTATCCGCGACGATGTCCACGACCCCGCCCGGTGGCAGCAGGATTCCGCGCCCTGCAACCTTGACGGGAACATCGACCAGCGAGGCCCAGACCAGCCCGATGAGAGCCATGGCCAGCAATGTGCCGCCAACCGCCCAGGTCTGTGGGCGCATGACGCGCAGCGCCTCATCATAACGGTCTGGGGCCGCAGCCTCGGACACGGCTTCGCGGCGGAACAGCTGGGGGGTGGACATCGGTTTCAGGCATTCCCTGCCGTACAGAAAAATAGACCAAAGCGCGCATCGACTTTGGCTGAATTGCAGGTCCGTGAAAACCAACAACCCACGCCGAACCGCAACGCACCCACATTCATTCTCTGTTGATACGGCGAAAATGGGACGATACAGTAATTGGAGACGTTTTGGAAAGATCGACACATGTCCAACAGCAAGCCACGTGTAATCGATAATGAGACGCTTGAGAGTGTTGTTGGGGGTTTCAATGAACGTTCCGGTGGGGCGGGCGATGATACGCTGGTCGGCGGTGAGGGCGGCGACAAGCTGATGGGTTCATCCACCTGGTCCGGTGGGCAGCCTGTCAATAGCGGCAACGACGTTCTGGTCGGTGGTGGCGGAGCCGATGAGTTGCATGGCGGGGATGGGCACGACCATCTGCGCGGCGGCACCGGCGATGGCGACAAGGTTTTTGGCGGCGACGGCAATGACACGCTCTGGTGGCGTGCCGGCGACGGCAATGACGAGTTGCATGGCGGCAACGGCACCGATAACGTCATGGTCGAAGGGCTGTCGCTCCAGCAGGTTACCAATGGGCTGCAGCTCTACCAGGGCAGCTATTCGGTGGTCGGCAACACGATCGTCTTCAACGGTCCGGCCAATGGCCAGTTCACGGTGAATGGCGAAACCGTTCGCTTCTTCGGCGTCGAGCAGCTGACCATGCCGGATACGGCCGTGACGCCGCCTCCCGTGACGCCACCGGTGACGCCGCCCTCCACCCCCGGTAGCAGCGTGATCACCGGAACCGCGGGGGCGGATAATCTGGCGGGCTCCAACACCTGGGGCGCCGGCAGCGATGGCAGCTGGCAGCCGGTTGGCAGCGGCGACAACCAGTTCAATGCGGGTGCCGGCAACGACCAGGCGCATGGCGGGGATGGCAATGACAGCTTCCGCATGGGCACCGGCGACGACAAGGCCTTCGGCGGGGACGGCAATGACGTCTTCTACTGGAGCCCGGGTGATGGCCAGGATGAGTTCCATGGCGGCGCTGGCCAGGATTCCATGGTGATCGAGGGGACGCCGTTCAGCAGCATCTCCTCCGGCAACATCGCGATGTACGAGGGGGGCTCCTACAGCTTCCAGGGCAACTCCATCGTCTTCAACGGCCCGTCGAACGGCCAGATCACCATCGGCGGGCAGGTGGTGAAGTTCTTCGGCATGGAGCGGATCAACTTCACCAACGGCTGAACCCGCAGGTCAGCGCGCGGCCCGCAGGGTCGCGCGCCAGACGCGGAGGAAATTGCCGGACCACAGCAGGCCAAGCTCCCGCGCCCCATAGCCGCGCCGCAGCAATTCTGCACTGACGGCGCCGGTCATGGACGCATCCTGCCAGCCCTTGATGCCGCCGCCGCCGTCAAAATCCGACGACAGGCCGACATGGTCGATGCCGATGCGGCGGACCGCGTAATCCACGTGATCCGCGTAGTCGGACACGCTGGCCCGCGCCTTGCCATCCGCATCGGGGGCCTTCAGGAAGCTGGGCACGGCGGTGATCTGCAACAGCCCACCCACATCCCGCAGCGCATCCATCTGCGCATCGTCCAGGTTCCGCGGGTGGTCGCGCAGGGCGCGGCAGCAGGCATGGGTGGCGACCACCGGGCTGCGCGACAGCTCCGCGGCCTGCAGCATGGCGCTGCGCGCGACGTGGGAGACATCGACGATCAGCCCCACGCGGTTCATCTCCACGATCGCCGCCCGGCCGAGGGCGGACAGGCCGCCGTGGCGTGTTGGCGCATCCCCCAGGTCCGCACGCGGCCGGGCCGCGTCCGACAGGGCATTGTGGCCGTCATGGGTCACGGTCACGTAGATGGCGCCAAGCCGGCGCCACAGCGCGAGGCGCGACAGATCCTCCCCCATCGCATAGCCATTCTCGACACCGAGCAGGATGGCCAGGGCGCCATCCGCCGCGCAGGCTTCCAACTCATCCGGCGTGGTGCAGAGGCGTCGCCGCATCGGCGTCTCGCCGGCGGTGGCGGCGATGGCCCGCAGCATGGCTTCGGCGCGCGCCCCGGCGGCGTCATGGCCGGCCGCGGTCAGCGGGCCCTGCGCCACGAAGGCGATGAAGACCACGCCCTTCAGGCCGCCGGCCTGCATCTTCGGATAATCGACCTGGCGGGCCGTTGGCGTGGCCGGATCGGGCATGGCCGGCCAGGGCACGTCGACATGCGTATCGAGGGTCAGCGTCGCGGCATGGATGGCGGCAGCCGCGTCATCGGTCAGCAGGGGCGTGTTTGTCATCCCGTGACGCTGGCCGCGCTGATGCGGCCCGTCAACCGTCCCGGCGCCGCGTCTGGTCTGCGCCCAGCCGCCGTTCCAGCCAGCGGGCGCCGGCGGAGATGATCAGGATCAGCACCAGGTATTCCAGGATCAGGATGGTGTAGATCTCAAGCGGCCGGAACACGGAGACCACGAGTTCATTGGCGCGGCGTGTCAGGTCCTGGTAGCCGATCACGCTCGCCAGGCTGCTCATCTTCACGACATAGACGAACTGGTTGGCGACCGGCGGCAGGATGCGGCGGATGGCCTGCGGCAGGATGACCAGGCGCATGACCTGCCAGCGCGACAGGCCGAGGGCCGCCGCACCTTCCCGCTGGCCTTGCTCGATGCTCTGGATGCCGCCGCGCAGGATCTCGGCCTCGAAGGCCGAATCGCAGAGCGCGATGGCGATCAGGGCCGCGGTGAAGACATCGAGCCGAATGCCGAGCACCACGGGCAGCCCGTAGAAGACCCACAGGATCAGCACCAGGATCGGCACGGCACGAAACAGCTCGACCCAGATCCGGTTCGCCCAGCGCAGCGGGCGCAGCCGTGAGAAGCCCAGCAGCGCGACGGCCGTGCCCAGCAGGACGGAGAGAAGGATCGCGGTGACCGACAGGGAGACGGTGGCCCAGAGCCCCTCGACCATGAAGCCGAGATTGGCCCGGCCACGGGCATCGGTGGGGTCCACCACATGCCAGCCCCAATTGGCGCCGCAGCCCGGCAGCAGCAGCAGAAGCGGGATGAACAGCCAGGAACGCTGGCGCCGCGGGAAGGGGAGGGTGGGCATGAGGCTGTTTCCCACGCTTTCCGGCCTCCGACGAGATGCGCCGGATGTTCGAACTGCGGTATGATGTTGCAAATCGCGAAGGTGGACCAACTTCCGCCCGGCCCAGAAGGAACTCCCCCACATGCTTAGACGCCACATCCCGGCCGCTGCCGCCGCCGCTTCCCTTTTGCTGCCCGCCCAGGCCCTGGCGCAGCAGGCCAGCGGCGGCCGCTTGCAGGCGATCCAGTCCGCCGGGCGCATTCGCATCGGCACCACGGGTGACTTCAACCCGATGAGCTTCCGCGACCCGGCCACCCGCAGCTATCGCGGCCACCAGATCGAGGCGGCGGAGCAGCTGGCGCGGGACATGGGGGTGCGCCCTGAATTCGTGGCGACCGACTGGCGCACGCTGATCAACGGCCTGCAGGCCGACCAGTATGATGTGGTGTTCACCGGAACCTCGATGTCGGTGGCCCGCGCCATGGCGGCCAGCTTCACGCTGCCCTGGGGCCGCACCGGCTTCATCCCGCTGACCACCCGCCGCAACGCCGCCCGTTTCGCAAATTGGGACGCGCTGAATCAGCGTGGCGTCACGGTCGGCACCAATCTCGGCACCACGATGGAGCAATTCGTGCAGCAGGCGCTGCCGACGGCCACGCTGCGACGGGTGGAGAGCCCGGCCCGGGACTGGCAGGAATTGCTGGGCGGCCGCGTGGATGTGACGATGTCGACGGTGATCGAGGCCGGCTTCCTCACGCGTGAACACCCCGATCTCGTTGCCCTGTTCAGCGACCAGCCGCGCAACCCGATCCCGATGGCATTCATGGCGCCGTTGCAGGACCCGGTTTTCCTGAACTTCCTGAACGCCTGGATCACCATTCGCCAGGCCAGCGGCTTCTTTGCCGAGATTGGCGAGAAATGGGGAGTCGGCGCCTGATCAGCTGAGGATCTGCAGCACCAGCATCCCGGCAGCCAGCAGCGCCGTGGGTGCTGACAGGGCGATCAAGGGCAGCGCGGCCAGCGGCCGTTCCGGGGCCGCTGCCGCCTCCGTCACCCGCGGCGGCACGGCGATGGCGGCGGGGTAGGTCAGCACCCGCCGGTGGCGCGCGGCGCCCAGCGGCAGGGGGATGACGGTGGCCGAGCGTGGCGCGGCCGGCGGGTCCATCAGGCCCAGCCGGATCGACCAGACCGGTATCGTCTGCCTCGTCTTTGCCTCTGCTGTCATCGCCGCCTTGCATCCTGCAACTGCTGGCCCTGCCGCGTGGCTTGCGCCTCACCAGGCAGGGCCGATGCAAGCAATGAGCCATGCAGATTGCAAGTCTGGGCTCTGGGCCGTCAGCCCTGCGGTCGGCGAGCCGCGTCGATCAGGTCCCGCATGCGCCGGACGGCCGATGGCAGGCCTTCAAAGACGCTCTGGCCGATCAGGAAATGCCCGATCGAGACCTCCGAGACCTCTGGCAGGGCCGCGACGCCGCTGATGCAGTCGAAATCCAGGCCATGGCCCGCATGGCACAACAGCCCCGCCGCGACGGCGTCCCGCGCGCCTTGGGCCAAGCGGGCCAGATGCGCCGGGCGTTCGGCCGGCAGGGCATCGGCATAGGTGCCGGTATGCAATTCGATGCAATTTGCGCCGAGCCTGGCCGCCGCCTCGATCTGGGCGCGGTCGGCCTCGACGAAGATGGAGGTGCGGATGCCGGCGCCGGTCAGGCGCTGCACGGCCTGCGCGAAGGCCGGGCCGCTGCGCAACACATCCAGCCCGCCCTCGGTGGTCAGTTCCTGGCGCTTTTCCGGCACCAGGCACACCGCCTCCGGCATCACGCGGATGGCGATGGCGACCATCTCCTCCGTCGCCGCCATCTCCAGGTTCAGCTTGGCCGGCACCTCGGCCTTCATGCGATCCACATCCTGGTCGCGGATATGCCGGCGGTCTTCGCGCAGATGGATCGTGATCCCCTCCGCGCCGGCGGCAAGGCAAAGCTGGGCGGCCGCGACGGGGTCCGGGAAGCGGCCACCGCGGGCGTTTCGCAGCGTGGCCACATGATCCACATTGATGGAGAGCAGCAACGGTATCATGCGGGCGACTTCCTTGATCGGCTGGTGGCGATGTCCGCGGCAAGACGCAGCGCGGCAATGAGGCTTCCGGGATCGGCCTGGCCGGACCCTGCAATATCCAGTGCCGTGCCGTGGTCGGGGCTGGTGCGGACGATCCGCAGGCCCAGCGTCACATTCACCCCGCCATCCATGTCCAGCGTCTTGATCGGGATCAGCGCCTGGTCATGGTACATGCACAGCGCGCCGTCATAGGTGGCGCGCGCCCGCGGGGTGAACAGCGTATCCGCAGGCAGCGGGCCGCGCACCTCGATGCCCGCCTGGCGCAGGGCTGCGATGGCCGGCGCGACGATCTCGATATCCTCCCGCCCCATTGTGCCGGCCTCACCGGCATGCGGGTTCAGACCGGCCACTACAAGGCGCGGCCGGGCGATGCCGAAATCCTGCCGCAGCGCATCGGCGACGATGTGGCCGTGCTGGATGATGAGATCGGTGGTCAGGCTGCGGATGGCGTCCGCCAGGGCGGCATGCACCGTCACCGGCACCACGCGCAGCCCGGGGCAGGCCAGCAGCATGACGGGCGGCACGCCGCTGCCCGCCAGCTCACCCAGGAATTCGGTGTGTCCGGGATGCTGGAAGCCGGCGCCGGTCAGGACAGATTTCTGGATCGGGTTGGTCACCACCCCGCCGGCGCGACCTTCCAGGCAGAGCCGCACGGCGGTTTCGATGGAGGCGATGACGGCACCCGCATTGGCGGGGTCCGGCCGCCCATGTTGCGGTGCCGCAGGCAGGGCAAGCGGTAGAACGGGCAGGCCGTCCGTGAAGGCCGCCACGGCCTGTTCCGGCGTCTCGATCACCACGGCCGGCGCGCCCTGGAGGTGGGCGGGATCACCAATCAGGAAGAAGGCCGGCCCCGATCGGTGCAACTTGTGCCAGGCCTTGGCCGAAATCTCCAAGCCGATGCCGGCGGGTTCGCCCATGGTCAGGCAGAGGGGAGGATGCGTCATGGCTGCGGCGTAGACGCTGCGCGGCCAGGGCGATAGCGGGGCCAGCCAAAGGCGGGGTGCGGCGCGGATCGGCGGGTGGGATCGGGCATGGGCCTATCCATGTGGCATCGGTGCAGCGGTCGTCCAGGCGGCAGGCAGGACAGCAGATTGCGGCTTCGCCCGCAGCGTCGATTGACCTGGCGCAAGATCAGCCGGGCGGCACCAGGGTAGGATGCCCGGATGCTTGCTGATTGCCTCCATGACCTGACCGCGCTCGGCGCGGGCGCGCTCGCCTCCGTTGCGGTGGCGATGCTGATGGCCGGATTGGCTGGTGGGGTGACCCATTGTGCCGGCATGTGCGCCCCCTTCGTGCTGGCGCAGGCTGGCGGGATGGCAGGCCGGGTAGGGCCCAGCTTCCTATCCCGCTTGGTCGGCGCGGCGCTTGTACCCTATCACCTGGGTCGAATCGTCGGCTACGCGATGCTGGGCGCCGTGGCGGGGGCGAGTGCGGGGGTGGTCAGCCAGGTGACCGGGCTGCGGCAGGTATTGGCGGCCCTTCTGCTGCTGGCCGCTTTCCTCATGGCGCGGCAGGCGATGGGTCGGCTGATTCCCAGCCGTTTCCACTGGTGGCCCTGGCAGCGCGGGGCGGAGGGGCGGGTGACGCCGTCCTATCCCGCGTTTCTGCTGCGCCCGATTGGCGCCCTGCTGGCCAACCCGGGGGGGTGGAACGGGTTCGCCCTGGGCCTGATGCTGTCGGCACTGCCTTGCGGCCTGCTCTACGCAGCACTTGCCGCCGCGGCCGCAACCGGGAGTGCACTGGCAGGCGCGCTGGCCATGCTCGCCTTTTCGCTGGGCACGATTCCAGCCCTTGTTGGTGTGGCGCTGGTCGGCCGGCTGTTTCTGCGGAGATCCGGGCCCGTGACGCAATTGGTCGGCGGCGTGCTGTTTCTGATAAACGCGGCCCTGCTGGCGACGATGGCGGTGCGGCTGGTGGCCTGAGGAAATCGCAGGCCTGTTGACGTGTTTTCAACCTGAAACCTGACATGTGTCCCGTCACCAGGATGGGGCCCATGAATGTCCGCGTCGTTTGTCGGCACGGTACCCGACACGATCTATGAGAATGCCATTCGCGGGGACTGGGTCGCCTACCTTACCTTTGCGTCACATATAACCTCGGCGGCCCTGACTGGCCGCGATGCGCTGCTATTCGTTTCCACCTTCAGCTCCGGCAGCCGCCTGATGACGATCAGGCCGGCACAGGCTTTCGATGCCGAGGTCTGGGGCGCAAACTGGCTGTTCACCTTTTCCCTGAGCGCCCGGACCAGTGCAGGCTGGGGCGCGCTTCCGGGCAGTTTCACCGTGCGGCTCCTGGATGTGGATGACACGGCGCCGCAGAGCCTGGTCTTCTCATCTGGCGGCGTGGTGCTGGCCAACCATGTCGGCGCCCCCATCGGCATTCTGTCGGCGACGGACCCTGATACCGACGGTCCGCTGGAATATCGGGTCGCCTGGCCCGATTCCGCCTGGTTCGAGGTGGTCGGAAACGAGTTGCGGCTGCGCCAGGGCGTCGACCTGATCGGACTGGGCGGCACGGTTCGCGAGGTGATGATCGAGGTCTCGGACGGCCGCAATATCGCCAGCTTCATGATTCCCGTGACCGTGCTGGAGCCGGGTCCACCCTCGCCCTTCGCCGTACAGGATGGAACCCTTCTGGCCGACACGCTGCGCGGCAGCGCTGTGGCCGATGCATTGCTGGGACATGCCGGCGATGACCTGCTGTGGGGATTTGCCGGGGCCGACAGCCTGGTTGGCGGCGATGGCAACGACACGATCGACGGTGGCGAGGGCGCGGATACGATTCGCGGCGGTGACGGCGCCGACCAGATCTTCGGCGGCGATGGCGCGGACAGCCTGTTCGGCGATGCTGGCGACGATCTGCTGGAAGGCGGTGACGGCATCGATACCCTTGTGGGTGGCGATGGGGCCGATACGCTGGACGGCGGCGGCGCCGGCGGCAACAGCCTGGTGGGCGGGGCGGGCAACGACGTCTACCTGTTGCGGAGCCAGACCGACACCTGGCTCGAACTGGCCAATGGCGGAATCGACGAGCTGGTGGTCGGCTGGACGATGACGTTGCCGGAGCATTTCGAACGGCTGCGGCTGCGATCCGGCGCCGGCGATATCTCGGCATTCGGAGGGGCAGGCAATGACAGCCTTTATGGCAATGAAGGGCGCAACACGCTGACAGGTGGCGCCGGCAATGATCTGCTGGATGCCGGCGCGGGCGCTGACTGGCTGCTGGGCGAAGCGGGTGCGGATACCATCCTCGCGGGAGAGGGGGCCGATACGGCCTTTGGTGGCGACGGCGACGATTTGATCAACGGTGGGGCCGGCGACGACCTGCTGCTCGGCGAGGCCGGCAACGACACGCTGTCCGGCGGCGATGGCCGTGATGTGGTGCTGGGCGGAGATGGCGCGGATTCCCTGGACGGGGGCGCAGGCAACGACCTGATTTCAGGCGCTGCCGAAAACGATTGGCTGAGCGGGCAGCCCGGGGCGGATCTGATGTCGGGCGGCGCGGGCGCCGATACGCTGGACGGCGGTGCCGGCAACGACACGCTGATGGGCGGCGATGGCAATGACAGTCTGCTGGGTGGCGATGGCGATGACCGGCTGGATGGCGGCGCGGGGTCGGACACGCTGGACGGCGGTGCCGGCACGGACCAGTTGCAGGGTGGCGATGGCGATGACCTGCTGCGCGCCGGCATGGGTGCGGGCGATGTGCTCCGGGGCGGGGCAGGCGCCGACACGCTGGATGGGACCGCAGCGGATCGGCTGGCCGGCTGGTTCTTCGGGGGAACCGGCGACGATCTGTATCTGATCGACAATCGCGCCGACCAGGTCTTCGAGGAGGTGGGCGGAGGGGTGGATACCGTATGGGCGATGCTGCCCAGCGGCGGCTATACGCTGCCACCCAATGTCGAGCACCTGATCCTGATGGGCGCGGCCGTGTCAGGTTTCGGCAATGATCTTGCGAACCGGATCACGGGCAATACGCTCGCCAACCTGCTGCTGGGTGGCGCCGGGGCCGATACGCTCCGTGGCGGGTTGGGCGACGATACGTTGGGCGGCGGTGCCGGGGCCGACGTCTTCCAGATGGACGTCAATGGCGGCACCGACACCCTGCTGGACTTCACCCGCGGCCAGGATCGCCTGTTCCTGCCGGCCGGCAGCTACGCATCCACGACGGCCGCGGCGGCGGCGCTGACCAGCATATCGTCCGGCACCTTCCTGCCGCTGGGCAGTGGTGGCGTTATCCTGCTGGGATTGGCGCCGTGGCAGTTAAGTGCCGCCGATATCCATCTGTTCTGATCAGCGCAGCAGGTCGCGATAGGCATGCCAGGTGGCGTGGCCAACCAGGGGCAGCACGAGAGCAAGCCCCAGGAAGAACGGCACCAGGGCCATCGCCGTGAAGACCACGATCAGCCCAGCCCAGAGCGCCATGGCCTGCCAGTTCAGCAGCGCAGCCTTGATCGAGGTCAGGATCGCCTCGATAACGGAGATGTCTCGATCCACCATCATCGGGATGGACACGACGGAAATTGCGAAGGCGACCACGGCCAGGACGAAGCCGAAGCCGGTGCCGATGACCAGGAATGGCAGCAGCATGTCGGACCGCAGCATCGCCATGGGCAGCGTCTCGATCGCAGGTGAAAAGCCCAGGCCAAAGAACAAGGCAAACAGCAGCCCGGCTGTGCGAATCCAGAACAGGTGCAGCAGCAATAGCACCACGCCCATCAGCGCAAGCTGCGGGCCGTTGCGGCGGAAGCCCTGGAAGCACAGCAGGAAGGACACGGGCTCGCCACGCTCACGCCGCCGGCTGGCCTCGTAAAGGCCGGCCCCGAGAAGCGGCGCGACCAGGAAGAAACCGGCGGTGGCGGGCAGAACCGCCCAGGCAACCCCGGCATTGAGCAGGATGGCGCTCAGCAGCCAGCCGGCCACGACCAGGGCGCCGCCATACAGGAAGCCGATATGCGGCATGGCCATCAGATCCTGCCAACCGGCAGCGATCCAGGCCCAGGGGCGGTCTGGCGGAACCTTCCGGATTGAGGGCCGGATTGAGGGCGAGGGCTGAATGGCCATCGGTTCTGCGGCGTCCTGCATGCGGCTTGCCCTGGCTTTCTGGCGTTGATCCCGCTCGAAGATTACTGCGCCTGCCCTGTCGTACAATTGATCCGCATCAAGGACGGCGACATCAATCGAAGGTCATCTGCACCCGCCACACCGCCCTGATTGCGACCCCGGTGTGAGGAGGGGAGAGTTTCGCCATGGCTGCAGCAGGCTACGCCGCCAACCTAGCCGGATCGGCTGCGGTTTCGCGGCCCGAGGCCTATGTGGAGGCGCCGATCAGGGCCTTCGCAATCGCGACCGTCTTCTGGGGCGTGGTTGGCTTCCTGATGGGCGTCGTCATCGCATCGCAGTTGGCCTGGCCACTGCTCAACCTCGATCTCGAATGGACCACCTTCGGCCGCCTGCGGCCGGTCCATACCTCCGCCGTGATCTTTGCCTTCGGCGGCAATGCGCTGATCTGTACCAGCCTGTATGTGGTGCAGCGAACCTGCCGCGCCCGCCTGTTCGGCGGCGAACCGATGGCCTGGTTCCTGTTCTGGGGATACCAGTTCTTCATCGTCGCGGCCGCCATCGGCTACGTCTTCGGGGTGACCCAGGGCAAGGAGTATGCGGAGCCGGAGTGGTTCGTGGACCTCTGGCTGACCGTGGTGTGGGTTCACTACCTGGTGGCCTTCGGCGGCACGATCGTGAAGCGGGAAGAGCCCCACATCTACGTGGCCAACTGGTTCTACCTGGCCTTCATCATCACCGTCGCCATGCTGCACATCGTCAACAACCTGGCGCTGCCGATCACCTTCGGCCATGGCAAGAGCTACGGCCTGGCGGCCGGCGTGCAGGATGCGATGATCCAGTGGTGGTACGGCCACAACGCCGTCGGCTTCTTCCTGACCGCGGGCTTCCTGGGGATGATGTACTACTTCATTCCGAAGCAGGCGGATCGGCCGGTCTATTCCTACCGCCTGTCCATCGTGCATTTCTGGTCGCTGATCTTCCTCTATATCTGGGCCGGCCCGCACCACCTTCACTATACCGCGCTGCCGGACTGGGCGCAGACGCTCGGCATGGTGTTCTCCGTCATGCTGTGGATGCCGTCCTGGGGTGGCATGATCAACGGGCTGATGACGCTGTCCGGTGCCTGGGACAAGCTGCGCACCGATCCTGGCCTGCGCTTCTCGGTCACAGCCGTCGGCTTCTACGGCATGTCCACCTTCGAAGGGCCGGTGATGTCGATCAAGGCGGTGAACGCCCTGTCGCATTACACGGACTGGACCATCGGCCATGTGCATTCCGGTGCCATGGGCTGGGTCGGCTTCATCACCTTCGGCGCGCTGTACTACCTGTTCCCGAAGCTGTGGAACAAGAAGTCGCTTTACAGCCAGAAGCTGGTGTCCTGGCACTTCTGGATCGCGACCCTGGGCATCGTTCTGTACATCACCGCGATGTGGGTCTCCGGCATCCTGCAAGGCCTGATGTGGCGCGCCTATGACGAGCTGGGCTTCCTGCAATACGCCTTCATCGAAAGCGTGGCGGCGATGCACCCCTACTACGTCATCCGCATGCTCGGCGGCTTGATGTACCTGGCCGGCGCATTGATCATGGTCTTCAACCTCTGGAAGACGGTGACGAGTGACGAATTGGCCGAGGAGGCCCCGGTTCCGGCCCGGGCCGGTCTCGCCGCGCCCATTCCCGCACCTGCCGAATAAGGACGCCCCGTCATGCGTTGGTTCAGTCATGCGATCATCGAGAAGAACCTTCTGCTGATGGGCGTGTTGACGCTCATCACGGTCTCGATCGGCGGCCTCGCGCAGATCGTGCCGCTGTTCACGGTGGAAAGCACGATCGAGCGCGTCGAAGGGGTGCGCCCCTACACCCCGCTCGAACTTGCGGGACGCAATATCTATGTGCGCGAGGGTTGCTACCTTTGCCACAGCCAGATGGTGCGGCCGTTCCGCGACGAGCTGGAGCGCTACGGCCACTACTCCCTGGCGGCGGAAAGCATGTATGACCGCCCCTTCCAGTGGGGTTCCAAGCGCACCGGACCGGACCTGGCGCGCGTTGGCGGGCGCTATTCGGATGACTGGCACGCGGCGCATCTGCGCGATCCGCGCGCGGTGGTGCCGGAGAGCATCATGCCGCCCTACGCCTTCCTCGACCGGCCGCTGAACATCGGCGACGTCGCCGACCATCTTCGCACGCAGGCCGCGTTGGGCGTGCCCTATACGGCGGAGATGGTCGCCAATGCGCGGGCGGACCTGATCGCGCAGGCGAGGCCCGAGATGGACGGCGCCAGCTTCAGCGCCCGTTACCCGCGCGCCCGACAGGGCGTGTTCGATGGCAACGCCGCCGTGGTGACGGAGATGGATGCGTTGGTTGCCTATCTGCAGATGCTCGGCACGCTCGTTCGCTTCAGCGACGTGACGCCCGAGCAGGTCCGCCAGCAGTAAAGGACGCACGGTCATGGATCTCGTCGCCCTGCAGCCGCTTTTCTCCACCCTATGGGTGGTCTGGTTCTTCGTTCTCTTCATCGGAATCCTCCTGCGTACGCTGGCGCCTTCGCGGAAGCGAGAGCTGGAGCAGGACGCGCATATCCCGTTCCGTGAAGACAATTCCGACCGCCGTCGCTGAGGAGTCCCGTCGTATGCCTACCAAGATCGAGAAGGACAGCCTCACCGGCACGGAGACCACCGGCCATGAGTGGGACGGTGTACGGGAGCTGAACACGCCGCTGCCAAAATGGTGGCTCTACAGCTTCTATGCCTGCATCGCCTTCGCGGCGGTCTATGTCGTGGTCTACCCGGCCTTTCCCTTCCAGGGCGCAACCGGCCTGACAGGCTGGATCGCACGCGAGGCGGTCGTGGGCGATGTACGCAATGCGCAGGCGCGAATGGAGCCAATGATGGCGCGCATCCGCGAGGCGACACCGCAGCAGATCGCCGCAGATCCGGAACTGCGCGGCTTCGCCATCGCCGGCGGCCGCATTGCCTTCGCCAATAATTGCGCCGGTTGCCACGGCGCGGCGGGCCAGGGGGCGGTCGGCGGCTTTCCTTCGCTCGCCGATGACGACTGGATCTGGGGTGGCAACCACGACGCGATCCGGTCGACCATCGCCCATGGCGTGCGGGCGGGCGAGAGCGACGAGGAACGCGCCAGTATGATGCCGCGCTTCCTGGCCGATGGCGTGCTGACGCTGCCGCAGGTGAATGACACGGCCGAATTCGTGCTCTCGCTGAGCGACCGGGCCACCGATGCGGCCGCGGCGGGACGTGGTGCCGGGCTGTATGCCGAGAATTGCGTGGCCTGCCATGGCGAGCGGGGCGAGGGCAATCGGGATGTCGGCGCGCCGCGCCTGTCTGACCGCATCTGGCTCTATGGCGGCAGCAAGGCTTCTGTCGTGCACAGCATCGCCTACAGCCGTGCGGGCGTTATGCCGGCCTGGGGCCCCCGCCTTGATCCGGCGATCGTCAGCATGCTGACCGTCTACGTCCACGCGCTGGGCGGCGGCGAGAACTGAAGGGGAGGGGCCCGAGGGCCGCACGATGAGCACCATGCAGCCGAAAGACCGTCTGCGTCCCACGGGTGCGCCGCCGCCCGCTGCGCAGCCGCTCTATGCCGATCACCAGAAGGTCTACCCGAAGACGGTGGCTGGGCCGGTGCGGCGGGCGAAGTGGGTGGTGCTCGCGCTGTGCCTGGCGGCCTACTACATCGTGCCGTGGCTGCGCTGGGACCGCGGCCCGGGGGCGGCGGACCAGGCGGTGCTGGTGGATATCGCCAATGGCCGCCTGTTCTTCTTCTTCATCGAGATCTGGCCACAGGAAGTCTATTTCCTCACCGGCCTGCTGGTGCTCGCCGCGATCGGGCTGTTCGTCGCGACCAGCCTGTTCGGCCGGGTCTGGTGCGGCTTTGCCTGCCCGCAGACGGTCTGGACCGATCTGTTCATGTGGGTGGAGCGCCAGATTCAGGGCGACCGCAACGAACGCATGCGCCTGGACAAGGCGCCGTGGTCGCTGGCGAAGTTCCGCAAGAAGCTGCTGACGCATGCGGCCTGGCTGTTCATCGCGGCCGCCACCGGCGGCGCCTGGATCATGTATTTCAACGATGCACCGACCGTGACGTGGGAAATCCTGACCGGCCGCGCCTCGCTGGAGGTGTATTTCTTCTTCGCCCTGTTCTCCGGCACAACCTACCTTTTGGCCGGCTGGGCGCGGGAACAGGTCTGCACCTATATGTGCCCCTGGCCGCGCTTCCAGGCCGCCATGCTGGATGAGAACTCGCTGGTCGTGACCTATCGCGACTGGCGTGGTGAGCCGCGTGGAAAGTCGAAGGAAGAAGGCGTCGGCGACTGCGTCGATTGCCGCGCCTGCGTCAATGTCTGCCCGACCGGCATCGACATCCGTGATGGGCAGCAGCTGGAGTGCATCGGTTGCGGCCTGTGCATCGATGCCTGCGACGACATCATGACGCGGCTGGAGCGGCCCAAGGGCCTGGTGGCGTTTGAGACATTGGCGAATCTCGCCGCCTCGACCGCAGCGGCCCAGCCCCTCCCACCCGGCCCGCCACGCATGGCCAGCGGCATGGCCGCGCGGCGTGTGCCGCGCTTCATCCGCCCCCGCACCATCCTCTACGGGACTTTGCTCGGCGCGGTGGTTGCGGTGATGCTGGGCGCCTTCCTGCTGCGGGAGGCGGTGACGCTTTCCGTCCTGCGGGATCGCGCGCCCTTGTTCGTGACGCTGTCCGATGGGTCCATCCGCAACGCCTATACGCTCAAGATCGCCAATAAGGGCCGTGAGGTCACGACGCTGGTGCTGGAGATCGTGGCACCGCAGGATTTGCGGATGCTGGTGCAGGAAGGCCAGGCGATGGAGGGCAACCGCTTTGCGGTCACCACGCGGCCGGATGGCATCACGCAGTGGCGCGTCCTGGTGACCCGGCCCGACGGGTCTCAGCCCCGCGAAACGATGGACGTCACCTTCCGGCTGCATGACGCAGCAGGCCGCGTTGCCGCCTCCGCCCACAGTGTCTTCCTGGGACCAAAGCCATGAATGACTCGATGCCTTTCGACCCGCGCCGCAGCCGCTGGATCCCCTGGGTCTTCGTCGGTGGCATGCTGCTGGTCGTCGTTGTGAATGGCGGGCTGATCTACGCCGCGCTGTCCTCCTTCACCGGCCTGACCACGGGCAAGGCCTTCGACCGTGGCCGCACCTACAACCAGGTGATCCAGGAAGCCGCACGGCAGGAAGCGCTGGGCTGGCAGGCGCGCGTGACGTTCCAGGCCGGCGCGGTTTCGGTCGCCGTGGTGGACCGCGATGGCCAGCCTGTCGCCGGCGCGCTGGAGGGCCATCTCCAGCGGCCGCTGGATGGAACGCAGGTGCCGCTCGCCTTCCGGCAGGGTGGCGTGGGCCGTTTCGTGGCGCCGGCCGAGCCTCCGCTGGCTGGCCAATGGGAAGCGCGGCTGTTGCTGCGCGGTGCCGGTGGGGGCGTCCTTGAGATCCGCCAAAGGCTGATCGTGTCATGACCAACGAGCCGGCGCTGCGCGAGCGTTTTCTGCCCGAGCCGGCCAATCTGTCTCGCGGCCACTGCGCCCATTGCGGCGCGGTGCTGGCGCCCGGACAGGGGGCCTTCTGCTGCACCGGTTGCAGCGGCGCGCACGCCCTGGTGCGCGGGCTGGGCCTGGATGCCTTCTACCGCCGCCAGGAAACCGCGGCCGGCACCCTGCGGCCGCCCGAGGCGCCGCCAAGCTTCGACGCCACCGCCCTGGCTGTCCCGGACGGGGCGGGGATGCATCGGCTGGAGCTGATGGTCAGCGGCCTGACCTGTGGCGCCTGCGTCTGGCTGGTTGAGCAGGCCCTGGCGGCTGAACCGGATGTGTTGCGCGCGCGTGCCAGCCTGTCCGCCCGGCGGTTGACGCTGGTCTGGCGCGGCAATGCGGACAGGGCGCGCGAGCTGGCGGCGCTGGTGGCGCGCCTCGGCTTTCGTGTTGCCCCCTGGTCCCCCGCCTGCCTGCGTGCCATGGAGGATGCCGAGGGCCAGGCGCTGCTGCGGGCGCTGGGCATTGCGGCCTTCGGGTCCATGAATGTCATGCTCGTCTCCGTCGCCGTCTGGGTCGGCGGCGACATGGGCGAGCACACGCGCGCGCTGATGCATTGGTTGGCCGCCCTGATCGGGCTGCCGACGGTGCTGATGGCCGGCATGCCGTTCTACAAATCGGCCTGGCAGGCGCTGCGCGCGGGCCGGGCGAATATGGACCTCGCCGTGTCGCTCGGCGTCATTGCCACCACGGCGATGAGCCTGAGCGAGGCCTTCCGCAACGGCCCCTACACCTGGTTCGACAGCGCCACCGCGCTGCTCGCTTTGCTACTGGCAGGGCGGGTGCTGGACCGGGGCATGCGGCGGCGGGCGCGGCAGGCGGTGGCGGAACTGCTGGCGTTGCAGGATGGCTCCGTCGCGCTGCTCTGCGCCGATGGCACGACGCGGTCCGTCCCGGCGGAGAGCATCCGCGCCGGGGACCTGGTGCTGATCGCCTCCGGCGACCGGCTGCGGCTGGATGGCGTGGCGGCGGAGGAGGTGGTGCTCGATCTCGGCGCGACCACGGGTGAATCCGTGCCGCGCCACGTCCCGGCTGGGGAGGCGCTGGCGGCCGGCTCGGTCAATATGGGGCAGAGCTTCCGGATGCGCGTCTCCGCCGCGGTGCGGGACGGATCGCTGGCGGCGCTGGCGCGGCTGTTGGAACGGGCCGAGCAGGGGCGCGGGCGCTTCGTCTCCATCGCGGACCGCGCCGCGCGCTACTACGTCCCCGTTGTGCATGTGGTGGCCATTGCGACGTTCTTCGGCTGGTGGCTGGGCGTCGGCGTGACCTGGCAGGCCGCGCTGGTGCCGGCCGTGGCGGCGCTGATCGTGACCTGTCCCTGCGGGCTGGCCATCGCGGTTCCTGCCGTGCAGGTGGCCGCCGTGGGTGCGCTGTTCCGCCGCGGAGTCCTCGTGGCATCTCCCACCGCGCTGGAGCGGCTGGCGAGCGCCAACCATGCGGTGCTTGACAAGACCGGCACGCTGTCCGAGGGCCACCCGGTCCTGTTGCCGGATACGGCTCTGCCGGCTGAGACGGTGCGGCTGGCAGCGTCCATGGCCCGGGCCAGCCGGCATCCGCTGTCCCAGGCGCTGGTTCGCGCCTGCCCCGATGCGCCGGCGCTCGACTCGGTCATCGAGATCCCTGGCTTCGGCCTGCAGCGGGGTGATCTGCTGCTGGGCAGCGCGGCCTTCTGCGGCGTGACGGAGGCACCGGATTCGGGGATGAGCCTGTATCTCCGCCAGCCGGGCCAGGAACCGGTGATATTCCGCTTCAGCGACCGGTTGCGCGACGATGCGGCCCAGGTGGTTGCGGCCTTGCAGGCCCAGGGGCTGGAGACGGAATTGCTGTCCGGCGACGCCATCGCGGCGGTCGAGGAAGCCGCCACGGCAACGGGCATCGGCCCCTGGCAGGCGCGTGCGACGCCGGCCGACAAGGCTGCCCGGATCGGTGCGCTGCGGGCCGCGGGCGCCAGGCCCCTGATGATCGGGGACGGCATCAATGACGCCGCGGCGCTGGCCATGGCACATGTCTCGGCCAGCCCGGCGAACAGCACCGATATCGCCCAGGCGGCCTCCGACATCGTGCTGCGGGGTGATGGCCTGGCGGCGCTGCCCTACGCCATCACGGTGGCGCGGCGGGCGCAGCGACTGGCGCTGCAGAACATCAGCTTCAGCCTTGTCTACAACGTGGTGGCCGTGCCGGCCGCGGTGCTCGGCTTGGTGACGCCGCTGATCGCGGCCGTGGTGATGGCGAGCAGTTCCCTCATCGTCATCCTGAATGCCCTGCGCGCTGGAAAGGAGGTTGCCTGATGAACGCCCTGATGGTGCTGGTGCCGATGGCGCTGCTGCTCGGGCTGCTCGGCCTGGCGCTGTTTCTCTGGACCCTGCGATCGCGCCAGTACGAGGATCTCGACGGCGCCGCATCCCGAATCCTGTTTGACGACCTGCCACGGAAGGACCCGCCGCAATGATCTACTTCATCGCCCTGTCGACCATCATTTCCCTCATCGGCCTCGTCGCGGCGGCGGCGGCGCAGGAGACGAGCCTGGCCATCTTCGGCCTGGCGCTATTCGCCTTCGGCGTGTTGTTCGCCCTGTTGCAGGTGAAGCACTTCTTCGACGCCAAGGATGCCGCGCGCCACTGAGCGGGGCTTATCCGGGAACCGGCGAAAGTTCCTGCTTCAGGCGGCGCAGCGCGAAGCTGCTCCGCGTATGGCGGATGCCGGGCAGGCGGTACAGGCGGTCGCGCAGCAGGCGTTCATAGCCCAGCGTGCCGCCGACCGCGGCCTTGATCATGTAGTCATACTCGCCGGTCACCAGGTGGCATTCCAGCACCTCGGGAATGGCCTGCACCGCCTCCTCGAAGCGGCGCAGGCTTTCCTCATCGTGCCGCTCCATCATCACCTCGATGAACACCGTATCGGGCAGGCCGAGCGCCGCCTGGTCCAGAATGGCGGCATAGCCCTTGATGATGCCGGCCTGTTCCAGCCGGCGCACCCGCGTCCAGCACGGGGAGGCGGAAAGCCCCACCTCCTCGGCCAGTTCGGCATTTGTCAGGCGCCCCTTGCGGGCCAGCGCCCTTAGAATTCTTTTGTCAATTGCGTCCATGGCGGCAGCTTCTGCCGTTTCTTCGGCGCTGCACAACAGAATTCGGAAAAGTTCCCTTGTGCAACCGGGCCATCCTTTCCAAGGTCTGGAACCTGCAGCGGGAGAGTTCGCATGGGCAGCCTGAAGCGCCCGGAAGCCAACCTGGAGGATCGCTGGAACCTGGCCGGGGAGCCGGTGGTGATGACCGGCATCCAGGCGCTGGTCCGCCTGCCGCTGCTGCGGCGGGAGATGGATCAGGCGCAGGGTTGGAACACCGCCGGCTTCATCAGCGGCTACCGTGGCTCGCCGCTTGGCGGCTACGACCTGGAACTGGCCAGGCAGGCGGCCCGGCTGAAGGATTCGCATATCGTCTTCCAGCCCGGGCTGAACGAGGATCTGGCGGCGACCGCGGTCTGGGGGGCGCAGCAGCTCGGCCTTTCACCTGGTGCCCGGTACGATGGCGTGTTCGGGATCTGGTACGGCAAGGGGCCGGGGCTGGATCGCAGCGGGGATGTGCTGCGCCACGCCAATTCGGCCGGCAGCGCGGCCCGGGGCGGGGTGCTTGCGCTGTCGGGTGACGATCCTTCGGCGAAATCCTCCACCGTTACCTCCGGCTGCGAGTTCAGCTTCCAGGACCTCGAGATCCCGCTGCTCGACCCGAGCGAGGTGGCGGAGGTGCTGGAGTTCGGGCTGAAGGGCATTGCGCTGTCCCGTTTCGCCGGCACCTGGACCGGGTTGAAATGCGTTGCCGAGACCATGGATGCCAGCCAGACGCTGCGCATCGACATCGCGCGCTATGCGACGCAAGGGCCTTTGGATGTGGCCCTGCCGCCGGATGGCCTCTCCATTCGCCTGCCGGACGCGGCGCTGGCCCAGGAACGGCGGTTGCGCCAATTCAAGCTGCCGGCCGTGCAGGCTTTTGCGCGCGCCAATGGGTTTGATCGCATCGTGATGGACAGCCCGCAGGCGCGGCTGGGCATCGCGGTCCGCGGCAAGGCCTTCGCCACGCTGCGCCAGGTGCTTGCGGAATGCGGCATCACGCCGGAGATGGCCCGATGGCATGGGCTGCGGATCTGGAAGGTGGGCCTGGCCTGGCCGCTGGATGCGGATGGCGCGCGCGCCTTCGCCCAGGGGCTTGAGGCGATCCTGGTGATCGAGGATCGCCGCGCCTTCCTGGAGACGCAGCTGCGGGACGCGCTGTACGGCACCGCGCAGCCGCCGCGCATCCTGGGCAAGCGGGATGCTGCCGGGGCGCCGCTGCTGTCCGACCTCGCGGAGCTGGATGGGGCGCAGATCCTGCGCGCGCTTGCCTTGCTGCTGCCCGAGGGCTTGCGGACGGACGCGATGGCTGCGCGGCTGCAAGCGCTTCTGCAACTCGACAGCCTGGCGGCGGAACCGCTGGCGACGCGCGATCCCTTTTACTGCCCGGGCTGCCCGCACAACACCTCCACCCGCGTCCCGGAAGGCTCCCGCGCGCTGGCCGGCATCGGCTGCCACTGGCTTGTCACCAAGATGCCGGAGCGGGAAAGCCTGTCCTTCACGCAGATGGGCGGTGAAGGGGTGCCATGGCTGGGCCAGATGGCCTTCACCGACACGCCGCACATCTTCGCCAATATCGGCGACGGTACCTGGGCCCATTCCGGCAGCCTGGCTCTGCGCGCGGCGGTGGCGGCCAAGGCCAACATCACCTTCAAGGTGCTGGTGAATTCGGCCGTCGCCATGACGGGTGGGCAGCATGTGGAGGGTGAATTCACGGTGCCCCGCATCGCCGCCCAGCTTCGCGCGGAGGGTGTCGAGCGGATCGAGATCGTGGCCGATGACCCGGACCGGCATCGCGGCGACCCGATGCTGCCCGGCGGGGTGGGCTTTCATCACCGCAGCGCGCTGGACCTGGTGCAACGCAGCCTGCGGGATCATCCGGGCGTCAGCGGCCTGATCTATGACCAGGAATGCGCCACCGAACGCCGCCGCAAGCGCAAGCGCGGCACGGCGGCGCGGGCGGAGCGGCGCGCCATGATCAACCCCCGCGTCTGCGAGGATTGCGGCGAATGCTCGCGCGTCTCCAACTGCATCGCGGTGGAGCCGTTGGCGACGGAATGGGGCCGCAAGCGGCGCATCGACCAATCCGCCTGCAACCAGGACCTGTCCTGCGTCGAGGCCTTCTGCCCATCCTTCGTGACCCTGGTCGGCGCGGAGCCGGCGCGGCCGAAGCCTGTTGCCGTGGCGGATGTGCAGCTTCCCGATCCCACCCTGCCAATGCCGGTGGATGGTACCGCCTGGAATATCCTGGTGGCCGGCGTGGGCGGGCAGGGCGTGACGGCGCTGGGTGCCATCCTGGCCATGGCCGCGCATCTGGATGGGCGCCCCACGCGGTCCGTCGATACGCTGGGTTTTGCCCAGAAGGGTGGCGGGGTCTTCGTGCAGCTGCGGGTCGGCCTCGCCGGCACGGATGAGGCCAGCATCCCGGCGCCCCGCATCGGTGCCGGCATGGCGGACCTGCTGCTGGCTTCCGACATGGTGGTGGCGCATGGACGCAATGCGCGGCCGATGCTGGGTCCAGGGCGGACCGCTGCCGTGGTGAATGCGGATGTCTCGCCCACGGCGCAATTCGTGCGTGATCCTTCCACGCGCTACGCGCCGGAGGCGATGCTGGCCAATCTGGCCTCCGTTTGCCGCGACCTCGTGGCGGTGCCGGCGGCCTCTGAGGTGGTGGCGGAGCTCGGCGACGCGATCTTCCTCAATATCTGGCTGATGGGGCTGGCGTTCCAGCGCGGCCTGCTGCCGATCAGCGCCGAGGCCCTGCGCCAGGCGATCACGCTGAATGGCGCGCAGGTGGAACGCAACCTGGCGGCTTTCGCGCTGGGCCGGCAGGCGGCCCTGGCGGATCGCCGCGTCGAGGCGGCGCAACCGGAGAGCCTGGATGCGCTGATCGCCCGCCGGGTGAGTGACCTGACGGGCTACCAGAATGCGCGCTACGCCCGGCGCTACGCGGATTTCGTGGCGGTGGTGCGGAAGGCGGAGGATGCGGTGCTGCCGGGCGAGCAGCGCCTGGCCACCGCCGTCGCGGTGCAACTTCACCGGCTGATGGCCTTCAAGGATGAATACGAGGTTGCGCGCCTGCACAGCCTGCCGGAATGGCGCGACAGCCTGGCTTCCAGCTTCGCCGGCGCACCGCGCATCGAGATGAACCTGGCGCCGCCGCTGCTGTCGCGGACGGACCCTGCCACCAACCTGCCGCGCAAGCGCCGCTTCGGGCCCTGGATGCTGCGCGCCATGGGGCTGCTGCGCCACGGCAAGGCGCTGCGCTTCACGCCCCTCGATCCCTTCGGCCACACCGAGGAACGGCGCATGGAGCGTGCGCTGGTCGAGGAGTACCGCGGAGCAATCGAGGCCTGGCTGCCGCGGCTCGACGCCGGCAGCCATGCGGCGATCTGCGAATGGGCCGAGGCGGCATCCGGCATCAAGGGCTTCGGGCCGATCAAGGCGCGCAACCTGGCCCAGGTCCGGCAGCGCTGGCAGGAGATCGCGGCGCGCCTATAGTCGCCGCGGGAGGATACGATGATGTCCCAGGACGTGGCAGGCTTCGAACTGCCCGAGGCAACCCGCGCGCTGCGCGAAACCGCGCTGGCCTTCGCCCGCGAACGCCTGGCACCCCAGGCGCTGGATTGGGATGCCCGCCGGCATTTCCCGGTCGATGTGCTGCGCGAAGCCGCCGGGCTCGGCATGGCGGCGCTGTATGTGCGGGAGGAGAGCGGCGGCGCCGGCCTCACGCGGCTGGACGCTGCGGTGGTGTTCGAGGCCCTGGCGACCGGCTGCCCGACCATCTCCGCCTTCCTCTCCATCCACAACATGGTCGCCTGGATGGTGGACCGCTACGGCACGCCCGCGCAGCGAGAGGCCTGGCTGCCGCGGCTGATCCCGATGGACGCGATCGCCAGCTACTGCCTGACCGAACCCGGCGCCGGGAGCGATGCGGCGGCGCTCACCACGCGCGGGGTGCGGGACAATGCAGGGTATGTGCTGGATGGCGTGAAGCAGTTCATCAGCGGCGCCGGCGTCTCGGACCTGTACCTGACCATGGTCCGTACCGGCGGGCCGGGGGCGGGGGGTGTCTCGGCCATGCTGGTGCCGAAGGAAACGCCAGGCCTCGGCTTCGGCCCGAATGAGCGAAAGATGGGCTGGAACGCCCAACCGACCCGCCAGGTGATCTTCGAAGCGGCACGCGTGCCGGCGGAGGCCCTGCTGGGTGCGGAAGGCGAGGGCTTCCGCATTGCAATGAGCGGCCTGGATGGCGGGCGGCTCAATATCGGCGCCTGCAGCCTGGGCGGAGCCCAGGCTGCGCTGGATGCCGCCATTGCCTATGTCCGGGACCGCCGGGCCTTCGGCAAGGCGGTGGTGGAGTTCCAGGCGACCCAGTTCCGCCTGGCGGACATGGCGACGGAACTCGAAGCCGCCCGCACGCTGCTGTGGCGCGCCTGCGCCAAGCTGGATGCCGGCGCGCCGGATACCACGGGCTTCTGCGCCATGGCCAAGCGCTTCGCGACCGATACCGGTTCGCGCGTGGCGGATGAGGCGCTGCAGCTTCTCGGTGGCTATGGCTACCTGGCCGATTACGGGATCGAGAAGATCGTGCGGGACCTGCGCGTGCATCGGATCCTGGAGGGGACCAACGAGATTATGCGCGTGATCATCGCCCGCCAGCTGCTCGGCCGCTGACGGACCCGGATTGCGCGGCGCAGAATGGGCGGGACGGCGCGGGCATCCCGCGGATACAATGCCGGCATGATCGCGCGCAATGTCCTGACCCTCCTTGCTGTTCTGCACGGCCTGCTGCCGGCGGCCATGGCGCGGGCGCAGACCTTGCAGAGCGTTGTGGTGGGGGCCGATGCGGCGGTGGTTGTTCCGCCGCGCGGCGCTGGCGCGATGCTGGCCCCGCCGGCGCCGCTCGCGCTGTCCCGGCTTGCACCGTCTCCGCTCGCGCCGTTCCCACTTGCATCGGCCCCACTTGCATTGGCCCCGCTTGCATCTGCGCCCGGGCTGGTCGCGGCAGCTCCGGTCGGAACTGGCCTGGCAGCCGGGGCCCTTCCCCTGCTGCTGCCCCTCGCGGCCGCAGCTGCATTGGGTGCCGGGCTGCCCGGATCCGGCGGGGCCGGCAGCGCACCGGCCTCCACCCGCTAGCGCCCCCCGGGTTGGACAGGCCGCGGCGCCTGCGCCATCTTCCGCCGCATCGAGAAGCGGGGAATTCGGGGCAGATGAGCACGCGTGAGGGCGCCGTTGGGCGCGCCATGGCATTCTTCGACGAGGGCGGGTTTGAGCGACTGCTCGCCGACCTGGTCGCCGTCCCCTCGACCTCGCAGGAGGAAGCCGGCGCCCCGGCGCTGGTCGCCTATCTGGAGACGGCGATGCAGCCCTGGCTGGAGCGGCTGGGCTTCGTGGTCACCATTTCGCCCAATCCGCTGCCGGGCTTCGGGCCGATTCTCAGCGCAACCCGCATCGAGGACCCGGCGCGCCCCACGGTGCTTCTGTATGGACATGGCGATACGGTGCGCGGGCTGGAGGACCAGTGGCGCGCGGGCCTCTCGCCCTGGAAGCTGACTCGGGAGGATGGCCGCTGGTACGGCCGTGGCACCGCCGACAACAAGGGCCAGCACGCGCTGAACCTGGCCGCGTTGGAAGCGGTGCTGGCGGAGCGCGGCGGCAAGCTCGGCGCCAACGTCAAGCTGGTGATCGAGACGGCGGAGGAACGCGGCTCGCGTGGCCTGCGCGAATTCATCGCCCAGCATGCCTCGGAACTGGCGGCCGATGCGTTGATCGCATCCGACGGTCCGCGGGTGGAGCCGGAGGTGCCGACGATTGCCACCGGCACGCGCGGCACCTTTCACTTCGACCTGGTGGTGAAGCTGCGCGAAGGTGGCGTGCATTCCGGCCATTGGGGCGGATTGACCACGGACCCGGCCATCCTGCTGGCGCATGCGCTCTCCACCATCATGGACCGGGACGGCAAGATCCTGGTGCGGGACTGGCTGCCGCGCCACGGCGTGCCGCCGCGGGTGAAGGCCGTGCTGGAAGGCTGCCCGGTGGGCGGCGGCGACGGGGCCGCGACGATCGACCCGCAATGGGGCGAGCCGGGACTGACCTCGGCCGAGAAGATCTATGGCTGGAACAGCTTCATCGTCCTGGCGATGGTGTCGGGCCGGCCGGAGAACCCGGTGAACGCCGTGGCGCCGGATGCGCGGGCGCATTGCCAGATTCGCTATACCGTGGATGCCGAGCCGGAACGCTTCGAGGCCGCGTTGCGGGCGCATCTGGATGCGCATCGGCTGACCGATGTGCAGATCGAGAACGCATTTATCCGCATGCCCGCCAGCCGCACCGCGCCGGATCATCCCTGGGTGAGCTGGGCGCAGGCTTCCGTCGCGCGCACCTTGAACAAGCGCGTGCAGATCATCCCGAGCAGCTCGGGTGGGCTTCCGGGCGATGTCTTCGTCGATCACCTCGGCGTGCCGCTGGTCTGGATTCCGCACAGCTACAATGGCTGCAAGCAGCACGGCCCGGATGAGCACCTGCTGATCTCCGCGGCGCGTGAGGGGATCGCGGGCTTTGCCGGCCTGTGGTGGGATCTGGGCGAGCCTGGAACCCCCGCACGCGGCTGAAGCTGGCGGCCGCGCCGCGGTTGCGACGCGGCGTTACGCTTCCTCACCCGATGCGATCCACTTCGACACGCGCCTGTTGCAGGCGCACCCCATCCTTGTCCTGCAGCCGGTGTTGTGCCGGCCAAAGGAGACGACGATGAAATCGACGAGGATCGCCATTCTGGCTGGTGCGGCACTGGCAGTTGCCGCGGTTGCACTGCCGGCCTTCGCCCAGCCTGGCCAGGGGCCCGGTGCGGGCCCGGGTGGACCGGGCCAGGGTGGCCGCGGATTCGCGATGGGCGAGGCCTTCGCCCGTGCCGATGCGAATAATGATGGCCGCGTGACCCGCGACGAGGGCTGGGCCTGGTTGCAGGCGCGCTTCCAGGAAGTCGATGCCGATCGCGATGGCGGCGTGACGGTCGAGGAGATGCGCGCCTATGCCGACGCCCGCATGGCAGGCCGTGGCCGACCCGGCGGCGGTGAGCGCAATGCGGCCCGTGGCATGGAGCGGCATGGCCAGGGCATGTTCCGGGCGCTGGACGTGAACAGCGACGGCAAGGTGACGCTGGAGGAGATGCGGCCCTTCGCCGAGGCGATGTTCCGTGCCCGTGACGTCAACGCCGATGGCGCGCTGACCCGTGAGGAAGTGCGCCCGCAGCATCGCGGTCCGCGGCACGGCCAGCACCATCAGCGCGGCCAGGGCGAGCGCGGCGGCCCGCCGCCTGCGGCACCCGCGAACTGAGCAGCCGCCAGGATGTTCGGGGGGGGCTTCGGCCCCTCCGTCATCATCCTCGGAACCACACTGTATGAGAACCAGGATGGTGGGCGCGACAGGGATTGAACCTGTGACCCCCGCCGTGTGAAGGCGATGCTCTACCGCTGAGCTACGCGCCCATCCTGGGTGGCGGGGGATAATGCGCGGGCCTGGGTGTGTCAAGCAGGCTGCGTGCGCCTTGGAAACCGCGGCCAGCGGACGATATGTGAATCATGCGCCATAGCCCCTGGTTTCTTGCCGGCCTGCTCGGCCTGACGCTCGCCCCGCGCGCCGCGGAAGCGGAATCCGTTCGCGCCATCTATGATGTCTATGCCGCCGGCATGACCATCCTGCAGATGGAAGCGAATTTTGAACTGGGCGAGGCCGGATATCGCGTCGAGACCCGGATGCGGACCCAGGGGATTGCCGCGGCCCTGATCTCCGGCGAACAGGTGACCCGTGCGGCTGGGTCCTGGGGCGCCAGCAGCGTGATGCCGAGCAGCTACCGGTCCGAGGGTGTGTGGCGGGGGCGGGACCGGCTGGTGGTGCTGGGCTGGTCTGGCGGCAATCCGATGGTCGAGGCGATGGTCCCGCCGAATGATGAGGAACGGGAAACGGTGCCGGTCGAGGTGCGGCGTGGCACCATCGATGCCTTGTCCGCCATGGCGCTGCTGTCCCGCATCGTGGCCAGTAGCGGCACCTGCGAGGGCCAGGCGCCGGTCTATGACGGCCGGCGGCGCAGCGATTTCACCATCTCGACCCAGGGGCGGGAGCTGATCCGGCCCTGGCGCACCGCCTGGCACGGCGAGGCATTGCGCTGCAACTTCGAGGGGCGGGTGGTGGCGGGGTTCATGCGCGACCAGCCGCGCGACCAGGCGGCCGCGCCGCAGCGCGGTACGGCCTGGATCGCCGCGCCCTTTCCCGGCGCGCCGCCGATTCCGGTACGGATCGAGATGCCGAGCCGCTGGTTCGGCACGGCGACGGCGGTCTTATTGCGGGCCGAAGCCTCAACCGTGGCGCAGCGTCGCCAATAGCGCCGGCAGTTCGGCTGGGGTTGCGGCCACCGGCGCGCCAGCGGCCATGGCAAGGGGGCCATAGCCCCAGCCGGCGAAGACCGGGCGCACGCCCGCCCCTTTGGCTGCCGCCATGTCGTTATGATGGTCGCCGATCATCACCGCACGGGCTGCCTGGCTGCCCGCGTCGTGCAGCGTGGCGAGCAGATGCGCAGGGTCGGGCTTGCGGGTCGGATAGGAATCGCCGCCGCCAATGGCCTTGAAGGCCTCGGCCAGGCCCAGCTCCCGCAACAAGGTGATCGCCGGCGCAACCGGCTTGTTGGTGCAGACGGCCAGCCTCCAGCCGTCGCGGGCCAGGCTCTCCAGCGCCTCCCGGATGCCGGGGAAGGGGGCGGTCTCGACCGCGGCGTTGGCGCCGTAATCCTCCAGGAAGGTGTCGAGCGCCGCCTGGTCGAAGGGCTGGCCGCGGGCCGCAAGCGCCCGTTCCACCAGCACCTTGGCGCCGTCGCCGATCATCGCCACTACCTCCGGCCGCAGGAAGCCCGGCAGGCCCCGGGTCGCCATCAGGCGATCAAGGGCCGCGTGGAGGTCCGGCGCGCTGTCCACCAGCGTGCCATCGAGGTCGAAGACGGCAATGTTCTGCATGGCCCCCGATAAGCCCGCGCGCCCCCAGCGGCAAGCGCCTGTCGTTACGTCGCGCAACGCGACGTGACCAGCGCCACCTTGCGGCGCGGTCGAAGGTCGGATTACCGGGGGGCATGAACATTGCCTCCGTCATCCTCGCCGCCGGGCTCGGAACCCGCATGCGCTCCCGCCTGCCAAAGGCGCTGCACCCGATCGCGGCCCGCCCCATGCTGCAACACATCCTGGCCTCGGCGACCGAGGTCTTCGACCGGGCCGTGGTCGTGATCGGGCCGGAGATGCCTGAACTGCAGCGCGCGGCATCCCCGCATCCCGTTGTTGTGCAGACGGAACGGCTCGGCACCGGCCATGCGGCCCTGCAGGCCGCTGCGGTGCTGGAGGGGTTTCCGGGCGACGTGGCGGTGCTCTACGCCGATAACCCGCTGATCACGCCGGAGACGCTGCGCCGCCTGGCCGCGGCGCGCGGTGATGCGGGGCTCGCCCTGGTGGCCATGCGCCCGGCCGATCCCGGGCGCTATGGCCGCGTGCTGACCAATGCGGCGGGGGAGGTGGAGCGCGTTGTCGAATGGGCGGATGCGACGGCCGAGGAACGCGCGGTGAGCCTGTGCAATGCCGGCGTGATCTGCGCGCCGGCCTCCAGCCTCTTCGCCTGGTTGCGCGCCATCCGCAACGACAATGCCAAGGGCGAATACTACCTCACCGATATCGTCGCCCTGGCGCGGCAGGCGGGGGAACGGGTGGTGGCGATCGAGGCGCCGGAGGCCGAGCTGCGCGGCATCAACAGTCGGGTTGAGCTGGCGGCCGCCGAGGCCGCGGTCCAGGCCCGGCTGCGGCTGGCCGCAATGGAAGGCGGCGCCACGCTGATCCAGCCGGATAGCGTCACCTTCGCCCATGACACGCGTCTGGGCCAGGACGTCACCATCGGCCCCAACGTGGTCTTCGGCCCCGATGTGGTGGTGGAGGATGGGGTGGAGATCCGCGCCTTCAGCCATCTGGAGGGTTGCCTGGTGCGAAGCGGCGCCATCATCGGCCCCTTCGCCCGGCTGCGCCCCGGCACGCGCGTGGAGCCGCGCGCGCATGTGGGCAATTTCGTCGAGCTGAAGGCGGCGGTGCTGGGGGAAGGCGCCAAGGCCAACCATCTGAGCTATATCGGTGATGCGGATATCGGCGCCGGCGCGAATATCGGCGCGGGCACCATCACCTGCAATTATGATGGCGTGAACAAGCACCGTACCGAAATTGGCGCCGGCGCGTTCATCGGTTCGGATACCGCGCTGGTGGCGCCGGTGCGGGTCGGCGCGCGCGCGCTGGTCGCGGCGGGCAGCGTCATCACGGAAGATGTGCCGGACGATGCGATGGCGATTGCGCGGGGGCGGCAGGCGAACAAGCCGGGGCGTGGCTTTCGCGGCAAGGGAGTGAAGGCCTGATGTGTGGTATCGTCGGAGTTGTGGGGCGGGAAGCGGCCGCGCCGCGCCTGCTGGAGGCGCTGCGCCGCCTGGAGTATCGCGGCTATGACAGCGCGGGCGTCGCGACCCTGGTGAATGGCCACATCGAGCGCCGTCGCGCCGAAGGCAAGCTGATCAACCTGGCGCATGTGCTGGACCGCACGCCGCTGGCCGGCACCACCGGCATCGGCCACACCCGCTGGGCCACGCATGGCGCCCCGGTGGAGCGCAACGCGCACCCGCATGGCACGCCGCGGGTCAGCGTCGTGCATAACGGCATCATCGAGAACCACGCCGAGCTGCGCGCGGAGCTGGAAGCCAAGGGCCAGGAATTCGAGACGGAGACGGATACCGAGACCTTCGCCCGCCTGGTCGACTGGCATCTGCAACAGGGCGAGGCGCCCGAACAGGCGGCTGCCGCCGCGCTGCGCCGCGTGCATGGCGCCTTTGCGCTGGCCATGATGTTCGCAGGCCACCCCCGCATGTTGATTGCCGCGCGGCAGGGCGCGCCGCTGGCGATCGGCTATGGCGATGGTGAGATGTTCGTGGGCTCCGACGCGCTGGCCCTGGCGCCGCTGACCCGCCGCATCGCCTATCTGGAAGAAGGGGATTGGGCGGTCGTCTCGGACACCGATGCGGTCTTCCATGACGCCTCGGATCGGCCGGTGACGCGTACCATCCGCCTGACCGCCGTCTCCGGCGCGGCCGTCGGCAAGGGCAACTTCCGCCACTTCATGGAAAAGGAGCTGCATGAACACCCCGCGGTGCTGGGTGAAACGTTGCAGCAATACCTCGACCCCACCACGCGCGCGGTCGCCCTGCCGCCGCTGCCCTTCGACCCGGCCGTGGTGCCGCGCCTGACCATGTCCGCCTGTGGCAGCGCCTTCCTGGCCGCGCAGGTTGGGCGGTACTGGATCGAACAACTCGCCCGCATTCCGGTTGATGCCGATGTCGCCAGTGAGCTGCGGTACCGCGAACCGCCGCTGGCCGCGGGCGGTGGGGCGATCCTGGTTTCGCAATCCGGCGAGACGGCGGACACCATGGCGGCGCTCCGCCTGCTGCAGCAGGGCGGGCAGAAGGTGCTTTCGGTGGTCAATGTGCCGGAAAGCAGCATGGCGCGTGAAAGTGATGGCGCGCTGCTGACCGTGGCGGGGCCGGAAATCGGCGTGGCCTCCACCAAGGCGTTCACCGCGCAGCTTGCGCTGCTCGCCTGTTTGGCGATTGGCTTCGGCCGGGCGCGCGGCACGCTGGATGAGGCGCAGGCGCGGCTGCTGGCGCAGACCCTGACGGGCGTGCCCGGCCATGCCGCGCAGATCCTGGAGCAGGACGCCGAAATCCGAGCCATGGCGGCGGAGGTGGCGAAGGCGCGGGACGTGCTGTTCCTGGGCCGCGGCGCGCTGATGCCGATTGCCATGGAAGGTGCGCTGAAGCTGAAGGAGCTGTCCTACATCCATGCCGAGGGCTATCCGGCCGGCGAGATGAAGCATGGCCCGATCGCGCTGATTGATTCCGCCGTGCCGGTGATCGCGCTGTGCCCAAGCGGGCCGCTGTTCGAGAAAACCGCGTCCAATCTGCAGGAAGCGGCCGCGCGCGGCGGGCGGATCATGGCCTTTACGGACGCCGTGGGCGCCAAGGCGCTGCGCGGTTTCGCGGAGCGGGTGATCGAATTGCCGACCGTGCATCCCTTCGCCGCGCCAATCCTGCACGCCATTCCGGTGCAGGTGCTGGCCTATCACGTGGCCGTGCTGAAGGGCACGGATGTGGACCAGCCGCGCAACCTGGCCAAGAGCGTGACGGTGGAGTAGCCCGCCTGCCCCTGACATCGGCCTGTCGAAGTTCTATCTTCGGGGAGACCCGAGGGAAGGAAAGCCGACATGCTGGATGTCACGGCCAAGCTGCCGCTGAAGGACCCGGACCTGTTCCGCCAGGCGAATTACGTCGGCGGCCACTGGATCCAGGCGGATAGCGGCAAGACCATTGCCGTCCGCAACCCGGCCACCGGAGAGGTGATCGGCGAGGTGCCGGCACTCGGCGCCGCCGAAACCCGTCGCGCGATCGAGGCGGCGCAGGCGGCCTTCGCCGGCTGGCGCGCCATGCTGGCCAAGGAGCGCGCCGCCATCCTGCGCAGGCTGAACGACCTGATGCTGGCCAATACGGATGATTTGGCCGCCATCATGACGGCGGAGCAGGGCAAGCCGCTGGCCGAGGCCAAGGGCGAGATTGCCTATGCGGCATCCTTCATCGAGTGGTTCGCCGAGGAAGCCAAGCGCATCTACGGCGATACCATACCGCAGAATGCCAAGGGGCGCCGCATCCTGGTGCTGAAGGAGCCGATCGGCGTCTTCGCCGCGATCACGCCCTGGAATTTCCCGGCCGCCATGATCACCCGCAAGGCCGGGCCGGGCTGGGCCGCGGGCTGCACCGGGGTGATCCGCCCGGCCTCGCAGACCCCCTTCAGCGCCCTGGCGCTGGCGGTGCTGGCGGAACGGGCCGGGATGCCGCCGGGCGTCTGCAACGTCATCACCGGCCCGGCCGGCGAGACGGGCGGTGAACTGACCTCCAACCCGCTGGTGCGGAAGCTTTCCTTCACCGGCTCCACCGAGGTCGGCCGCAAGCTGCTGGCGCAATGCGCGCTGACCATCAAGAAGACGTCCATGGAACTGGGCGGCAATGCGCCCTTCATCGTCTTCGATGATGCGGATCTGGATGCCGCCGTGCAGGGCGCCATGGCCTCCAAATACCGCAACACCGGCCAGACCTGCGTCTGCGCCAATCGTATCCTGGTGCAGGACGGCGTCTTCGATGCCTTCACCCAGAAGCTGAAGGTGGCGGTGGAAGCGCTGAAAGTGGGCAATGGGATGGAGCCGGGTGTTACCCAGGGGCCGCTGATCAACGCCGACGCCGTGGCCAAGGTTGAGGAGCATATCGCCGACGCCACCGCCAAGGGCGCCAGCATCATCACCGGCGGCAAGCGCCACGAGCGCGGTGGCAATTTCTTCCAACCGACGATCCTGGCCGATGTGCCGCACGATGCGCTGGTGTTCCGCGAGGAGACCTTCGGCCCGGTCGCCCCCCTGTTCCGCTTCAAGACGGAGGAGGAAGCGGTTGAACTGGCCAATGACAGCGAATTCGGCCTGGCTGCCTATTTCTACGCCCGCGACATCGGCCGCATCTTCCGGGTGGCGGAGGCGATCGAGGCCGGCATCATCGGGATCAATGAGGGCATCATTTCCACCGAGGTCGCGCCCTTCGGCGGCGTGAAGCAGAGCGGCCTGGGCCGGGAAGGCAGCAAGTACGGCATCGAGGATTACCTCGAGATCAAGTATCTCGCCCTTGGCGGCATCGGGACCTGACGACTATGGCCTATGACTTTGATCTGTTCGTCATCGGCGGCGGGTCCGCCGGCGTTCGCTGCGCGCGCGTCTCTGCCGCGCATGGCGCCCGGGTTGGCGTGGCGGAGGAACGGTTCTGGGGTGGCACCTGCGTCAATGTCGGCTGCGTGCCGAAGAAGATCATGGTGAACGCCACGGAGTACGGCCAATGGGCGGAAGATGGCGCCGCCTTCGGCTGGGATATCGAGGTTCGTGGCCATGACTGGGCCAAGCTGGCGGCGGCGCGGGACCGGGAAGTTGCTCGACTTTCCAGCATCTACGGCAAGCTGCTGGCCGGCAATGGGGTGACGACTTTCGATGCCCGCGCCACGCTGCTCGACGCCCACACCATCCAGGTGGGGGAGCGGAAGGTGACGGCCGAGCGCATCCTGGTCGCGACAGGCGGCACGGCGCAGCGGCTGGATATTCCGGGTGCGGAACTCGGGCTGATCTCCGACGACTTGTTCACGCTGAAGGCGCTGCCGAAGCGGGCGGTGGTCATCGGGGCGGGCTATATCGCGCTGGAGTTCGCCTGCATCCTGCGGGGCCTGGGCGCGGAGGTGGATGTGATGTACCGCGCGGCCCTGCCGCTGCGCGGCTTCGATGATGACATCCGCACCGCGGTGGTGGCCGCGTTGACGGCCCAGGGCATCCGGCTGAACCCCGATGTCTCGCCCACGCGCATCTCAAGGGTGGAGGGCAGCCTGTTGGTCGGCATGTCCAGCAACTTCATCCGGGAGACGGATGCGGTGTTCTTCTGCACCGGTCGCAGCCCCAACACTCTGGGCCTCGGCCTGGAAGCGGCGGGGGTGGCCACCAATGCGGCCGGTGCCATCACCGTGGATGACGAACATCGCAGCAGCCAGCCCAACATCTACGCGCTGGGCGATGTGATCGACCGGATCAACCTGACCCCGATGGCGACCGCCACCGGCCATGCCCTGGCGGACACATTGTTCGGCAACAAGCCGCGCAAGGCCTCCTACGACAATGTGGCGACCGCGGTATTCACCAACCCGCCGATCGCCACCGTGGGCCTGTCCGAGCAGGATGCAGCGGCGCGCGGGCCGGTGGATGTCTTCGTCACCCATTTCACCCCCATGCGCCACACCATCAGTGGGCGCCAGGGGCGCAAGACCTTGATGAAGCTGGTGGTATGCCAGCGCACGGATAAGGTTCTCGGCGCACATATGCTGGGCGAGGATGCGGCGGAGATCATGCAGGGCATCGGCATCGCCGTCGGCATGGGCGCCACCAAGGCAGATTTCGACCGGACCATCGGCATCCATCCCACGGCGGCCGAGGAATTCGTCACCCTCCGCACCCGGGCGCGGGAGGCCGGCGTCCAGCCGCCGCGGCAGGAGGCGGCGGAGTAAGCCGGAGTTTCACAATCCTGGCGCCGGGCGCTAAGGTTGCCGCCAGGAGTGGAGCACGGACAAAAATGATTGCGCGCGCGTGGACCCCGGATAGCTGGAGGGCGATGCCCATCCGGCAGGTTCCGGACTATCCCAACCAGGCCCTGCTGCGGGCCACCGAGGATAAGGTCCGTCGATTTCCGCCGCTGGTTTTTGCGGGCGAGGCTGATCGGCTGAAGGCCCAGCTGGCGCGTGCAGGTGATGGCCATGCCTTCGTCCTCCAGGGGGGCGATTGCGCGGAGAGCTTCTCCGAATTCCATGCCAACACCATCCGGGACACCTTCCGGGTCCTGCTGCAGATGGCGGTGGTGCTGACCTTCGGCGCGGCGCTGCCGGTGGTGAAGCTGGGTCGTATGGCCGGGCAATTCGCCAAGCCGCGCAGCAGCGACAGCGAGACGATTGATGGCGTCACCTTGCCCTCCTACCGCGGGGACATCGTCAATGGCCCGGATTTCACCGCCGAGGCGCGGGTGCCCGACCCTTCGCGGATGGAATTCGCCTATCTGCAATCGGCCGCGACCCTGAATCTGCTGCGCGCCTTCGCGACCGGTGGCTATGCCGATCTGCACCAGGTGCATCGCTGGAATCTGGATTTCGCCGCCCGCAGCCCGCTGGCCGATCGGTATGAGGGCCTCGCGCACCGGATCGACGAGACGCTGCGCTTCATGGGCGCCTGCGGCATGTCCGATCTGCCGCAGGTGCGGGAGACGGAGTTCTATACCTCCCACGAAGCGCTGTTGCTGCCCTTCGAGGAGGCGCTGACCCGCCAGCCCTCCACCCATCCGGGCCGGCACTTCGCCTGCTCGGCGCATTTCCTCTGGATTGGCGACCGGACGCGGCAGCCGGATGGCGCGCATGTCGAATTCATGCGCGGCATCGCCAACCCGATCGGCATGAAGGTCGGCCCCAGCATGGAGGCCGATGAGCTGCTGCGCCTGATCGAAATCCTCAACCCCGCCAATGAGAAGGGCCGCCTGACCCTGATCTCGCGGATGGGCGCGGACAAGGTCGAGTCGAAGCTGCCCGGCCTGCTGGCCGCGGTGAAGCGGGCCGGCCGCAACGTGGTCTGGCTGTGCGACCCGATGCACGGCAACACGGTGAAGGCCGGCGCCTACAAGACGCGGCCCTTCGACCTGATCCTGTCCGAAATCCGCCGGTTCTTCGACTGTCACGCGGCGGAAGGCACCATCCCCGGCGGCGTGCATGTGGAGATGACCGGCCAGAACGTGACGGAATGCCTGGGCGGGGCGCATCGGATGACGGAGGCCGACCTGGCCGCCAACTACGCCACCTTCTGCGATCCGCGTCTGAATGCCGAGCAGTCGCTGGAACTGGCCTTCCTGATCTCCGAGGAACTGAAGGCGCGCCGCCCGGGTGGCGCGGTGCTGCCGGCCAGGGCGGCCCAGTGACCACGATGCCCACCTTGGGCCGGCCGCTGCCGCCCGCCGTGGATGATATCCCGGCCTGGACGGACAGCTACTTCAACCGCACCCGTGCCGTTGTCGAGCAGTTCGGCGACTGCAAGGTGACTTACGCGGTCTTCCTGCGCCGGCCGGTGATTTCCGCCCCCCGGCTGGCGACGGAGTGGGTGGAGGCCGTGGCCGCGCGCCGCGGCACCCGCTTCGAGATCGAGCTGATGCACCGGGAAGGCGATTGGGTCGGTGCCGGCGACCCGATCTTCTACCTCTCGGGGTCCTTCGCCCAGCTTGCGGATCTGGAGACGATCCTGCTGCAGAAGGTCGGCCCGGCCTGCGTCGCGGCGCACAACGCCTACCAGATGTGCGTCGAACTGCCGCAGGTGCCCTTCCTGGCCATGGAAGCCCGGCACTGCGCCGGCGCCGAGATGCAGGAGATGATGGCCTATGCCGCCGCCATCGGCAGCGCCGCGGCGCAGCGCGAAGGGGCCAAGGGCTTTGTCGGCAATGCCAATGACGCAACCGCCCATTGGTTCGGCGCCGCGCGCGGGCGGGGGACCATGCCGCATGCCCTGATCGGCTATGCCGGCTCCACCGTCCGCGCGGCGGAGATGTTTCACGCGACCTTCCCGGCCGAAGACCTCACCGTTCTGGTCGATTATTTCGGGCGGGAGGTGACGGACAGCCTGGCGGTCTGCGCCCGCTTCCCGGACCTTGCCGCCGCCGGCCGGATGGCGGTGCGGCTCGACACCCATGGCGGGCGGTTCCTGGAGGGGCTCGACCCCGGCGAATCCTACGCGGTGCTGGAACGCCATGCGCCGCAGGCCGTGCGCCGCTATCGCAGCGAGACGGAACTGCGCCACCTGGTCGGCACCGGCGTGTCCGCCGCCGCGATCTGGCGGATTCGGGAGGCGCTGGACGAGGCCGGCTTCCCCAAGGTCCGCATCGTCGCCTCCTCCGGCTTCGGGGTCGGCAAATGCCGCGTGGTGGCGGAGGCCAAGGCGCCGATCGATGTCGTCGGCACCGGGTCCTTCATCCCGGATGCCTGGTCCGAGACCTACGCCACCGCCGACATCGTGGCGTATGACGGCGTGCCGCGCGTGAAGGTGGGGCGTGAATTCCTGCTGCGAAACGGGGCGAAACGACGCGGCCAGGCCTAACGCAACTCCACGCCCTTCTGCCCGCGCGCGGCGGCCTCCGCCATCAGCTTGCGTTCCTGCTGCGCGCCTTCCGCATCGGTAAAGAAGGTGAAGATGGCGAAGCGCTGCCCTTCCGTCACGGGCAGCGCCTCATGCAGCAGGTCGCAGCAGAAGATGGCGCAGCCGCCGGCTTCGGGCTCGTAGGACTCGGGCCCGTATTCCGGGAAGCGCAGCGTGCCGCCCGCATAGGCGCCGCTGTTCAGGTTCAGGCTCATGGCGAAGCGGCGATGCGCGGTGAAGGGCGTGCGGTTGTCGCGATGCGCGCCGAAGGCGCCGGCGGTCTCGGCGGAATAGCAGCCGATGCGCGGTGCCTCGAAGCTGGCCGCGCGGAAGCGGAAGGCGCGCCACATCTCCGGCAGCACCCGGCGTTCCAGGCGGCGCTGGAAGGCGGCATAGAGCGTGCGATCGGTCAGGAACACATCGGTGCGGCGCTTGATATCCGTCACCAGGCCGCTGTCGGCGCCCGCGGCCGCAACGCGCCCCTGCAACTTCTCCCCCTGTTCCCAATGCGCCAGCAGGGCGGAGATCAGCCCGGGCTCCAGTACCCCCGGGATCAGCAGAACCGGCGCGCCACTGCGGCGGATGGCCGGTGGTGCGGCCTCCAGCAGCGTGGCGAGGGCGGCCTGCAACGCGGCATCCCCGGCCTGGACGAAGCTCAGCCGCCCGCGCGGCGAGATGATCGCGACCCCGCCCTGCGGCAGTCCGAGGCCCAGGAACAGCTTTCGGTCCGCGTCGAATAGCCGGGTCGGCCCGTCCGCCGGATCCGGGGAGTCCGGCTTGCCAGCGGCCACCAGGATGATCCGCGCCTGGCGCAGCCGCGCCGTGTCCTCCGCCTGCCGAATCGCCTCCTCCGCCGGCGGGTGGCCCAGGATCAGCACGCGATGGAGGCCCGCGATCGATTGGTGCTGCAGGTCGAAGGCCGCGCCGGTCGCGTCCGGCAGTGACAGGGCCGGCAGAAGGTCGCCGGGCAGGAAAGGTTCGGGTGCTGCCATGCGGGGTCCCTCGATGAATGGGCAATCGGCCGGTCCTTCATTATACTGAAGCCGATGTCCGGCGAAGCACCCCCCCTGACCGCCGCGACAGCCGGCGCGACCCTGGCGATGCGGGAGCGTCGGATCGGCTATGCCTGCGCCTTCGGGGTCCTGTTCGTCTGGGCGGGCTTCCTGCTGTCCTCCCGCCTTTCCGCCAGCCAGGCGCTGACGCCCTGGGATGTGGCCGCGCTGCGCTATGCTGGGGCCTTCCTCGCCGCGGTGCCGCTTGCCGCCGTGCTGGGCGTGCCCAGGCTGCCGCCGCTGCGGGTGCTGGCATTGCTCGGCGCGGCGTCCTTCGGCTTTCCGATCTTCGCGTATCACGGCTTCACCCTGGCGCCTGCCGCCCATGGCGGCGTGATGCTGCCGGGCACGCTGCCCTTCCTGACCGCCGCGCTGGGCGTGGCCTTCCTCGGCGAGACCTGGACGCGGCGGCGCGCGGCGTCGCTGGCGGTGGTGGCGTTGGGGATCCTGTTACTCGCCAGCGACACGCTGGGGGTCCATCCAGGGGCCTGGCGCGGGGATTTACTGTTCCTGGCCGGGTCCTGCTGCTGGGCGGTCTATACGCTGCTGATCCGGCTATGGGGCATCGGGGCGATGCAGGCGACGCTATCGATCGCCCTTTGGTCGGCGCCGATCTACCTGCCGATCTGGTGGTTCCTGCTGCCGTCGAGCATCGGCACGGTGAACCCGGGCGCTGCGCTGTACCAACTGATCTACCAGGGTATCTTCGCCACGCTCCTGGCCGGGCTGCTGTTCACCCGGGCGGTGACGGCGTTGGGTGCGCCAACCACCACGTCCATCACCGCCCTGGTGCCGGGCATGGCGGCGCTGGCGGCATGGCCGCTGCTGGGCGAGCCTCTGGGCCTGCTGGGCTTTCTCGGAGTCGGGCTGGTCTCGGCCGGCATGATCCTGACGGTGGTGCGGTTCCCGACCCGCGCGCGTTGACCCTACCCGGGGGCGTCCCTAGTTTCGCAGGATCATGACAGACCGCCTCCGCATCGCGCTCGCCCAGATCAACCCGCATGAGGGCGCGCTCGACGCCAACGCCGCGCGTATCCGCGCCATGCGGGCGGAGGCCGCGGCCGCGGGCGCGGACCTGCTGGTGACGCCCGAATTCTCCATCGCCGGCTACCCGCCGGAGGATCTCGTCCTCAAGCCTGCCTTCGTCGAAGCCTGCATGGCGCGGATCGAGGCCCTGGCGGCGGAAACCGCGGATGGCGGGCCGGGCCTTGTGGTGGGCGGCCCCTGGCGGGATGGCGACCGGCTGCACAATGCGCTGTTCGTGCTGGAAGGCGGCCGCATCCTGGCCCGGCGGGCCAAGCATGAACTGCCGAATTACGGCGTGTTCGATGACAAGCGCGTCTTCATCGCCGGCCCCGCACCCGGCCCGGTGGCGTTCCGCGGCGTCCGCCTCGGCCTGATGATTTGCGAGGATTGGTGGTTTCCTGCGGTCAGCGAGACGCTGGCAGAGAGCGGGGCGGAGATGCTGATCAGCATCAACGGGTCCCCCTTCGAGGCCGCGAAGCAGGATACGCGGGTGCAGCTTGCCGTGGCGCGGGTGGTGGAAACTGGGCTGCCCTTCGTGTTCCTGAACCAGGTCTGCGGCCAGGATGAGCTGGTCTTCGATGGCGCCTCCTTCGTGCTGAATGGCGACCGCAGCCTGGCGGTGCAGCTGCCGATGTTCGAGGAAAGGCTCGCGATCACGGATTGGTCGCGCGGCCCGAATGGCTGGGTCTGCGCGCCGCAGCCTGTGCCGCCGGCCATTGCGCCGCTGGAGCAGATCTACCGCGCCATGATGCTCGGCCTGCGGGACTATGTGAACAAGAACGGCTTCCCCGGCGTGGTGCTGGGCCTGTCCGGTGGCATCGACAGCGCGCTGTCCGCCGCCGTCGCGGCCGATGCGCTGGGGCCGGACCGGGTGCGGGCGGTGATGCTGCCCTCGCCCTATACCTCCCGCGACAGCCTGGATGATGCGGAGCGTTGCGCGCAGCTGCTGGGCATCCGGTATGAGAGCATCCCGATCGGGCCGGCGATGGAGGCCATGCACGGCATGCTCGCACCCGCCTTCGGCAACCGCCCGGCGGACACCACCGAGGAAAACCTGCAATCCCGCCTGCGCGGCGTGACGCTGATGGCGCTGTCCAACAAATTCGGCGACATGCTGCTGACCACCGGCAACAAGTCGGAGATGAGCACCGGCTACGCCACGCTGTATGGCGACATGTGCGGCGGCTATTCGGTGCTGAAGGACGTCTGGAAGATGACGGTCTTCGCCCTGTCCCGCTGGCGCAACGAGCATGTGCCGCCCAATGCGCTGGGACCGCGGGGGCTGGTGATGCCGGACCGGGTGATCACCAAGCCACCCTCGGCGGAACTCAAGCCCGACCAGACCGATCAGGACACCTTGCCACCCTATGAGGTGCTGGATGCGATCCTGGAGGGTCTGGTGGAACGCGAAATGGATGTGGATGCGTTGGTGGGGCAGGGGCATGACCGCGCCACGGTGCTGCGTATCTGGCGCATGCTGGATCGTGCCGAATACAAGCGTCGCCAGGCCCCGCCCGGCGTGAAGATCACGCCCCGCGCCTTCGGTCGCGACCGCCGCTACCCCCTGACCAACGGCTTTTCCGGATTGATTGCATGAGTGGCCATGATGAGGCGGATGAAGACCCGATCTTCGCCCGCGAGGTGCTCGGACAGGTCGAGGGGCTGGAGGTGCACATCATGGACCTCTCCGGCGCCAATGGGGCGGAGCCGGTCGAGGTCGTGCGCGGCTTCGGCACGGTGGCCCATGCCAATGCCTTCGCCCGGCGCTATGTGCGGGATTCAGTTGATATCTGCCGTGCGCGCGGCATGGATGCCCGCGCGGTGATGGAGGCCTGGGGCACCTTCGGCGAGGATGCCGTGGTGCAGGGCGCCGGCGAGGATGCCTGGCGCAGCGCAAACGAGCTGGCGGATTTCGCCGCCCGCCCCGCCGCCGATGCCGAGGAGCGCAGCTGGCGCATCATCGACCCCCGCCGGGACGAGGATGACGAGGATGACGAGGAAGGGGAGGGCGGGGAGGAGGAGGGCGAAGCCTGATCCGCCCCTACTTCCAGCCCCCATCAAGGGGCTGCGGCGCATAGACCGGTGCCGGCGCATAATAGGGCGCATAGGCGGGCGGCGGCACCAGATAGATGGGCGCCCGCTGGACCGGCGCCCAATAGACCGGCGGCGGGGGCGGGTAGTAGACGACCGGCGGCGGTGCGTAGATCACCGCTGGCGGTACGAGGGCCGCACCCAGCGCCGCGCCCACGCCCAGCCCCAGCAAAGCGCCACCCAGCACCGCCGCACCGTTATTGTTGTAGTGGCGCGGATGGTAGTGGCCGTGGCCGCCGTGGCCGCGATACCGCCAGTCGGCCAGGGCTGGCTGCGGCGCAAAAGCCCCGAAGGCCAGCACGCCGGCCATGATCGCTACGGGAAGCCTGACCATGGTAAATCTCCTTGACCAGCGGAGATTAGCACCGCCGGCGTGACCGGAATGCGGCGAAGTGTGACTGGCGCCTTGCCTTGTGGCGCCATTTGCCGTTCCTGTGCCCGCCTGATGAAAGTTCGCTTTGCCCCGTCCCCCACAGGCCTGCTGCATGTCGGCAACGCCCGTATCGCCATCGCCAATTGGTGCCTTGCCCGGCGCCGATCCGGCCGATTCCTGCTGCGTCTCGATGACACCGACACGGAACGCTCCCGCCCCGAATACGCCCAGGCGATCGAGGAGGATTTGCGTTGGCTCGGCCTGGATTGGGACGAATTCATCCGGCAATCCGACCGGCTGGCGCTGTATGCCGCCGCGGCCGAACGGCTGAAGGCCTCCGGCCATCTCTATCCCTGCCTGGAGACGGAGGAGGAACTGGCCTTCAAGCGGGAACAGCGCACCCGCCAGGGCAAGCCGCCGCTCTATGACCGTGCGGCGCTGAAGATGACGGCGGATCAGCTCGCCCGCGCCATCGCCAACGGCAAGACGCCACATTGGCGCTTCAAGCTCTCGGGCGGGCAGATGGAATGGCAGGATGGCGTATTGGGCCGGCGCAGCGTGAAGCTGCCGAGCCTGTCGGATCCGGTGCTGATCCGCGCCGATGGCAGCTTCCTCTATACCTTCACCTCGGTCGTCGATGATCTGGATACGGGCATCACGGATATTGTCCGGGGTGAGGATCACGTCACCAATACCGGCATCCAGCTTGATATCTTCGCGGCCCTCGGTGGCAATCCGCGCAGCATCCGCTTCGCGCATCTGCCGCTGCTGACCGATGCGGATGGCGGGCCGCTGTCGAAGCGCACCGGCAGCGTCGGCCTTCGGCAGATGCGGCGGGATGGCGTGGAGCCGGCGGCGCTGGTGGGCTACCTGGCGGCGCTGGGCACCTCGGCCGATCCGGTGGCGGCGATGCCGGCGGAACTGGTGCCCGATTTCGACATGGGGCGCGTTTCCAAATCCGCCGCCCGCTTCGACACCAAGCAGCTTCTGGCACTGAACCGCCGCTGGCTGCACGCGCTGCCCTTCGCGGCGGTGCAGGACCGGCTGCCGGAGGGGGCGGGGGAGGATTTCTGGCTGGCGGTGCGTGGCAACCTCGATCTGTTGCGCGAGGCCCGCGACTGGTGGGAGATTGTTGCCGGTGGTATTGTGCCGCAGGGCGAAGCGGCCGATGCAGACCTTCTGCGCCTGGCCGCCGAGACGCTGCCCGAGGAGCCGTGGGATGAGGCCACCTGGCCTGCCTGGACTGCTGAGCTGTCGACCCGCACTGGCCGCAAGGGCCGTGCGCTCTACCTGCCGTTGCGTCGCGCCCTGACGGGCGAGGATCACGGCCCCGACCTCAAGGTCTTCCTTCCTTTGATCGGCCGCGAGCGGGCGCTGAAGCGCCTGCTGCTTGCCGTTGCAGGCTAATGTCCATGGAAATCCAGTTCCACAACAGCGCGACGCGCCGCAAGGAGCGGTTCGCGCCGATCGATGACCAGCATGTCCGCATGTATGTCTGCGGCCCGACGGTCTATGACCTGGCGCATCTGGGCAATGCGCGGCCCAATGTGGTGTTCGACGTGCTGGCGCGGCTGCTGCGGCAGGCCTATCCGCGCCTGACATATGCCCGCAACATCACCGATGTCGAGGACAAGATCATCGACCGGGCACGGGAAAGCGGCGAGACGATCGAGTCGCTGACCGCCCGCACCGCGGCCGAGTTCCGTCGCGACATGGCCGCCCTCGGCGTGCTGCCGCCGGATGTGGAGCCGACCGCGACCGGCAGCATCCCGGAAATGGTGGCGTTGATCGAACGGCTGATCGCCAATGGCCACGCCTATGCGGCGGAGGGGCATGTGTTGTTCTCCGTCGCCAGCTTCCCCGAATACGGCGCGCTGTCCGGACGGTCGCCCGATGAGTTGCTGGCTGGCGCGCGGGTCGAGGTGGCGCCCTATAAGCGCGATGCGGGCGATTTCGTGCTGTGGAAGCCCTCCACGCCCGAACAGCCCGGCTGGGACAGCCCCTGGGGCCGCGGACGGCCGGGCTGGCACATCGAATGCTCCGCCATGTCCTGGAAGCAGTTCGGGCCGGATTTCGACATCCATGGCGGCGGCGCCGACCTGATGTTCCCGCACCATGAGAACGAGGTGGCGCAATCCCTCTGCGCCTTCCCGGGCAGCCACTACGCCCGATACTGGCTGCACAACGGCATGCTGCTGGTGGATGGCGAGAAAATGGCCAAGTCGGCCGGCAATTTTCGGACCGTGCAGGACATCCTGGAGCATGGACCCTGGGCCGGGGAGGCGTTTCGCCTGCTGCTGCTCCGTACCCACTACCGCGCGGCCCTCGACTACACCCAGGCGGCACTGGAGGAGGCGCGGCGGGAGCTGGACCGTTTCTACCGGGCGCTCGCCAAGCTCGCGGCGATCGAGCCCGAGCAGGGCGACGTGCCGCATCCGGTCGAATCGCCGCCCTTCGAGCAGGCGCTGGCGGATGATCTGAACACGCCGCTGGCCCTGGCCACGCTGCATCACCTGGTCTCCACGGTGAATGACCGGCTGGCGCAGGGTTTGACAACGGGGCTTGGCCATCTGAAGGGCCGCATCCTGGCCTGCGGCACGCTGCTGGGGCTGTTGGGCGCCGATCCAGAGGCCTGGTTCCGTGGCGAGGCCGGCGATGCGGCGGCGATCGAGGCCGCGATCGCCGCGCGCCTGGATGCTCGCAAGGCGAAGGATTGGGCGGAGGCGGATCGGATCCGGCAGGATCTGGCGGCGCAGGGCATCCTGCTGGAAGACGGGCCGCAGGGCACGAGCTGGCGCCGTGCGTGATCCGCTTGCTTTCCCTCCGGGGGAAGGTTCTATCGAGTCCTCCGGCCCATCAACCGGAGGATCCGACATGCCCCGCCTCGCCATCGCCACAGCGTTGTCCCTGGTGCTGACCACCCCGGCTTTCGCCCAGCAGCGCCACCAGCATCACGGCCAGCAGGCGGCGCCGGCCGTTTCCGAAACCGCGAGCACGCGCGAGTACCGCGCCGCCAGCGACCGCATGCATCGCGACATGAGCATCGCCTACACCGGCAATGCCGATCGGGACTTCGCCGCAGGCATGATCCCGCACCACCAGGGCGCCATCGACATGGCCCGGATCCAGCTTCGCCACGGCACGGATCCGGAAATGCGCCAATTGGCCGAGACTGTGATCCGCACGCAGGAAGCCGAGATCGCCATGCTCCGCGCCTTCCTGGCCCGAACGCCGTCCCGATGACAGGCGGGCGAGAGGATGGCCGCGCTGTGCTGACGGCGCCGCCGGGCGAAAGCCCCATCGTGGTGCTGGTGCGGCCGCAGATGGCCATGAATATCGGCACCACGGCGCGGGCCATGGCGAATGGCGGGCTGTTCCATATGCGGGTGGTCGCGCCGCGCGATGGCTGGCCGCAGCCCCATGCCTATGCCGCGGCATCCGGTGCCGATGCCATTCTGGATGCCGCGCAGGTCTTTCCGGACGTGCCCTCCGCCATCGCGGATTGCCACCGGGTGATGGGCACCTGCCCGCGGCCGCGCCATGTCATCGTGCCGCTGCGCGATGCCCGTGCGGCGGCGGCCGATCTGCGGGAGATCAATGGCCGCGCGTTGCGGGCGGCGGTGCTGTTCGGGCCGGAGCGGGCGGGGCTGGAGGCGGAGGATCTGTCGCATTGCGACACGCTGGTCCGCTACCCGCTGAACCCGCAGCACACCTCGCTGAACCTGGCCCAGGCGGTGATGATCCTGGCCTATGAATGGTGGATGGCGGCCGAGACCACCCCGCCGCGCCAATTCCTGACGAATGGCACGCCGGTGGCGACCAAGGGGGATCTGGAGAATTTTCTTGGCCGGCTGGTCGCGGAGCTGGATGCCTCCGGCTTCCTGCACAACCCGCCCAAGCGCCCCGGCATGGTTCGCAACCTGCGCCACTGGTTCCAGCGCGGCGAGGTGACGGAGCAGGAATTGCGCACGCTGCATGGCGTGGTGACGGAGCTCTCCACCGGCCGCATGCAGCGCGGCCGCTTCCCGGCGGAAGACCCGCTGCCGCCCTGGCATGAGGAAGCGCAGAAGGACAGCGCATGATCCACCCGGACGGCACCCCTGTTCCACCACTGCCAGACCCGCGTTTCTGCGAGGTGGACGCCGCGGGGCTCGGCCTGGAAGGGCCGCGCCTGTCCTACATGGAGGCGGGGGAGGGGCCGGAGACGATCCTTTGCCTGCACGGCATCGGCGCCAACAGCATGGGCTGGCGCTTCTCGCTGGCTGGCCTGTCCGACCGCGCGCGGGTGATCGCCTGGAACGCCCCGGGCTATTTCCTGTCCGACAATTTCGTGGCCGAGGCGCCGGCGCCCGAGGCCTATGCAGCGGTGGCGCTGGCATTGCTGGATGCGCTGGGCGTGCAGGGGCCGGTCTGCGTGGCCGGATCCTCCTTCGGCTCCATGCTTGGCGCCTGCCTCGCGGCGCGGCAGCCCGGGCGGGTGTCGAAGCTGGTGATGATGGGCACCTCCCGCGGTCAGCGATGGAAGGGGGAGGAAGGGCGCGCCGCGATGCTGGCGATGCGGCAGGCCAGCGTGGCCGGCGGTGGTGTCGCCCTGGCGCGCACCCGGTCGGAAAAGCTGGTGGCGCCCGGGGGCGGGAAGCTGGTGCGTGAGCTGGTACAGGGCATGGTGGCGGCGACCCATCCGCGCGGGCTGCTGCAGGCGGCGCGTTGCACGGACCAGGTGGATGTCATCGCCGATTTCGCGCCGCTTATTCGCGCGCCGACGCTCTGCATCAGCGGCGCCGAGGATGCGGTCAATCCGCCGGAGACGGTGGGGCGCCTGATTGCGGCGGCGATCCCCGGGGCAGAATTCGTCTCGCCACCCGGCATCGGGCACCTGCCGGAGCTTGAAGCGCCGGCCAGGACATTGGACCTTCTCCGAAAGCATTTCTTCGGAGCCTGACCATGCGCCCCACCCGCCGCCACCTGCTTGCCGCCATGCTGGCCGCGCCTGCTGTCGCCCGCGCGCAATCGGCGGAGTTTCCGACCCGGCAGGTGCGGATCGTGGTGCCCTTCCCGCCGGGCGGGGGGCTGGACGCGTTGGCACGTGCCTTGGCGGACAGGCTCCAGGCTGCCTGGCGCCAGCCGGTGGTGGTGGATAACCGGCCGGGCGGGTCCACCGTGCCGGGTACGGACCTGGTCGCGAAGGCCGCGCCGGATGGGCACACGCTGCTGATCACCGCGGACAATTCCATCACCGCGAATCCCCATCTGATTCGTGGCCTGCCCTTCGACCCGATGAAGGATCTCGCGCCGGTCAGCCTGCTGGTGGATGTGCACCAGATGGTGCTGGTGCATCCCTCGGTCGGCGCGCGCAGCATGGCGGAGCTGGTGGCCGCGGCGCGGGCGGCGCCGGGGCAGTTCAACTTCGGCTCCTACGGCAATGCCAGCCAGCCGCATCTGTGCTTCGGCGCGCTGATGGCGCAGGAGCGGATCGAGATGGTGCATGTGCCCTATCGTGGCCTGACGCCGGCGGTGCTGGCCACCCTGGCCGGGGAGGTGCAGATGACGCTGGCCGGAATCGCGTCTGGCGCCGCGCATATCCGTGCCGGAACCTTGCGGGCGCTGGCGGTCGGCCGGCCGACGCGGTTCGAGGCGCTGCCGGATGTGCCGACGCTGGAGGAAGCCGGCTTCGGCTCCATCGACCCGCGAACCTGGTTCGGCGCCTTCGCCCCGGCCGGCACGCCGCCCGCGCTGCTGGGCCGCATCCAGCGCGACATCGCCGCCGCCATGGCGACGCCGGAGGTGCGCGACCGGCACCTGGTGACCTCGGGCTATACGGTCCACGCCGCGACGCCGGAGGCGACGGCCGAGTTCCTGCGCCAGGATCTGGCCTACAAGGCCAATCTGATCCGCGCTGCCGGCATCACGCCAGACTAAAGGCGTTTCACCGCGGGTGAACACGGTGAAACGCCTTTAGATACTTGTTTTAGCGCATTTTCCGTGTCGCCTTGCGAAGCCGCAAGGCATTGAAAATGCTAACCCAGGCGCTTGGCCAGCCGGCGCGCCTGGACATAGCCGATGAGCCCCGCCACCGGGGCTGCCGGCATCAGCAGCAGCCAGCCGAGATGCTGCCCGCCGATGACCAGGCCCATGCCGATGCCGAGCATCATGCCGCCGACTAGGCTGCCGACGACGCCTGCGCTGAGGCCGAGAATCAGGATGTCTTCGCGTGTGACCATGATGGCGAAGTAGGGGGTGTGGGGCGGGTTTGACAAGCCGGGCATGCCCCCCCTATAGCCGCGCCACTTCCGGGAACGTGGACAGGCCTTCGGGGCCTGCGCCCGCCCTTGGCCATGCTGGCCTTGGGCCTACCGGGACAACCCGCCGCGATGCCCCAAGGGTGCCGGCACAAGCAAGAACCGGTAGCCCCCAACGGGTGCCGGGCAGGAGAAGCGCATGACCAAGCGCGCAGAAAGCAAGTACAAGATCAACCGCCGCCTCGGCGTCAACCTCTGGGGCCGTGCGAAGTCGCCGATCGCCAAGCGCGAGTATGGCCCCGGCCAGCACGGGCAGCGCCGCAAGCAGAAGCCGACCGACTTCGGCGTGCAGCTGATGGCGAAGCAGAAGCTGAAGGGCTACTACGGCA
>LNFM01000563.1_pt1 | contig 94334 bp, 86 predicted proteins | sample 596031 | NCBI WGS metagenome assembly LNFM01 (sample SAMN04254537, study PRJNA301005) | activated carbon metagenome | isolation source: dual media filters at the Ann Arbor, Michigan drinking water treatment plant | place: USA: Ann Arbor
TCCCAACGCCTTTGGCGGTGGGCCCCTCCTCTCCCGGCGGGAGAGGGGTTGAGTGGTGCACCCCCTGACCCCTCTCCCATGAAATGGGAGGTGTGGGTCTTTGGGTTAGGAGTTTTGTTCTTCGATCATGTCTTGAGTATACCTCCGTGGGCGGAGGTGTCGGGGAAGGATTGGGGGGAGAATTCTGCAAGCGCTTGAGGGAACTGGATCTAAATTTTCGGGAGGGGTGTTTATTGTAGGCGCAAGTCCTGCGCCTCGACTGCCCTGACCTGCGATATCCTGATGCAGGCAGCTACCAATTGATGCCGAATATCTCTCAGATATTCTCATTCATTCTCATTTTTTATCACCTGGTGCCGGCTGGTTATCGGCCCGTATCGCGCTGCGGGGTCAGACGATTCCGCTGGCGCGGAGTTTTTCGACCTGGTCGGGAGTCAGGTTCAGGAGTTCGGTGAGAACTTCTTCCGTGTGCGAACCGAGCTCGGTGGGACCCGCCCAGCGGATCTGGCCGGGGGTGGCGGAGAGTTTGGGGAAGACGTTCTGTTGCTTGAGGCCCGGCCATCTTTCGCTGGGGACTGCGGTGAGGGAGTCGCGGGCGATGTAGTGCGGGTCGCTCAGCATGTCGGCGGCGCGGTAGACTTTTCCCACAGGGACGCCGTTTGTGATCATCGTCTGCTCGATTTCGTCAATGGTCTGCGGCGCAGTCCATGACTGGATGAGGTCGTCGAGGGCTTTCTGGTTCTGGCCGCGCGCGACATGGGTCTTGTAGGCGGAGTCGTCTTTCAGGGCGGGCTGGCCGATCGCTTCGCAGAGGCGGGCGAAGACGGTGTCCTGGTTGGCGGCGATGATCACCATGCCGTCGGAGCCGGTATAGATGTTGGACGGCGCGATGTTCGGCAGGATCGAGCCGGAGCGTTCGCGGGTGTAGCCTTCGAACTGGTATTCCGGGACGAGGGCTTCCATCACCGAGAGCACGGACTCGTAGATCGTCGCGTCGATCATCTGGCCTTCGCCGGTCTTCTCGCGGTGGTGCAAGGCGGCGAGAGCGCCGAGGGCGGCGTAGAGGCCGGCGAGGCTGTCACCCAATGAGATACCGGCGCGCGAAGGTACGCGGTCGGCTTCGCCCATCACGTAGCGCAGGCCGCCCATCGCTTCGCCGACAGAGGCGTAGCCGGCGCGGGTGGCATAGGGGCCGGTCTGGCCGTAGCCGGAGACGCGGATCATGATCAGGCGGGGATTGATTTCCTTGAGGGCTTCGTAGCCGAGGCCCCATTTCTCGAGTGTGCCGGGGCGGAAATTCTCGAGCAGGAAATCAGCTTGCGCGACCAGCTGGCGGACGATGTCCTGGCCTTGCTTTTCGCGCAGGTTCGCCGTGATGCAGCGCTTTCCGCGGGCGACCACCGACCACCATAGGGGAAAGCCTTCGCGGCCCCATTCGCGCAGGGGGTCGCCTTGCCCCGGTGGCTCGACCTTGATGACGTCGGCGCCCATGTCGGCGAAGATCTGTCCGCAGAAGGGACCCGCGATCAGCTGGCCGAGTTCGATGACGCGCAGGTCCGTCAAGGGACCCGTGCGAGGTAGCGGCGGGGTCATGGGCGTCTCCCAGTCTGGGTAGGCCCCGTCCAATCAGGTAATCTGGGACGCCGCAAGGGTGCGGAGTGGCGCGCGATCAGCGAGTGGATCGCAGGCGGGCCTGCCGCCGCATCCGGGAGCCCTGTTCGAGCGAGATGGTGCGCAGACCATCCGCGGCGTCGTCATTGGGCGGCATCCGGTTTTTCGGCACGGGCGGGCGTTTCTTGAAATCGGCGATGTCCTGCACTTCGGCATGAGCATACTCACCCATCTCGACGCGGTTGCGGCCAAGGCGCTTGGCTTCATAGAGCGCGCGGTCGGCGGCCTCGATGGCGGAGCTGACATCCGCGCCGGCGCCGAGCATGCAGAATCCGAAGCTGGCGGTGATGCAGACCTGGTACTCGCCGGTCTCGATCAGCGCCGACTGGATGCGGCTGCGCAGGCGCTCGCACACGCTGCGGGCGTTTTCGGGTGTCACATCGCTGAGCAGGACGACGAATTCCTCGCCGCCCCAACGGCCCAGCTTGTCAAACGGACCCCGGAGTTCGGCATGGGCGATCTGGGCCACCGTTTTCAACACGCGGTCGCCGGCCGCGTGGCCATAGAGGTCGTTCACTTCCTTGAAGAAGTCGAGGTCGATGATCGCCACGGCGGCCGTCTGCTGCGTGCGGCGCATACGGTAGCACTCCTCATGCGCGCCGCGCAGGAAGAAGCGGCGGTTGAGCAGTCCCGTGAGGTCGTCGGTCCAGGCGAGCGCCTCAAGGCGGCGCTGGTAGGTGCGGGTGTGGAAATTGTGCAACGTGGCTATGATCGCCGTCGGGATGGCGACGCAGCCGGTCACGTAGAGGTTCAAGCGCACATAGTCGCTTGCTTGAACCGGAATGCCGAGTTGGAAGACGACGATCGAGACAATGAACGATATGCTCAGCGCTGACAGGCAGACCAGCGCAAAGTAGTTCACGGACGACATCATGTCGCGAAGGTTGGTGCTCATCCTGCATCCCTCATCATGTCGAGGATGCTACACATCGAAGCTTGCGGCGCCGCTCATGGCGCCGTGCGGCGAGATTCGGTTAACCAGACCGGCTCAGTTCAGAACCCATTGGCCGTCGACCGAGCGCAGTTTTGCCGGACCGGCCCAGTCGGAATGGGCGACGTGGACCGAGTGGATGATCGCCTCGATCTCGCGGCGCCAGTGGTCCAGGAAAGCCTGCAGGCGGGGAAAGGCGGGGGCGGTGTCGACCGTCTGCCAGACGAAGCTCTGCAGCAGCGACCGGTGGGCCGGCATGTAGTAAAGAACTTCGGTCGTGATCAGCCCTGCCCCCTGGATCCGGGCGAGGAAATCGCGGTCAACCGTCATGCACGTCTCCCGTTGGCGTCCTTGCCGTAGCGGCAGGGACTAGGCCGAGATTATGCAGGAAATTCGAAATAGCAATATATTCAATGTGCTAGCAGCTTTCTTGCAAAGTGCTGCCAAACCCGTTCCGGTTTCAAAATCTTCACTGTCCGACGGTTGACGCGGGGAGCCCGACTGACTATCTCCGGCCCATCGTTAGCAGTCCACTCGGGTGAGTGCTAAACGTGGGCGCTCTCCCTACTGCTGGCGACCAACTTCAACCCAAAGACCCGAGGTAAGTTATGATCGAAGAGGCAGTCAGAATGAAACTTCGTCCCCTGCATGACCGCGTTGTCGTGCGCCGCGTCAAGGAAGAAGAAAAGTCCAAGGGCGGGATCATCATCCCCGACACCGCGAAAGAGAAGCCCCAGGAGGGCATCGTCGTGGCCGTCGGTAAAGGTGCCCGCGGCGACGACAATGAAATCGTCCCCATGGACGTCAAGCCGAAAGACCGCGTGCTGTTTGGCAAATGGTCCGGCACTGAAGTCACGATCGACGGCGAAGAGCTGCTGATCATGAAGGAAAGCGACATCATGGGCGTTCTGGAGAAGTAAGTTCTCCGCCCTCTCCTCTCCTTTCCTTCTTCCAACCCAATCAAGAGGTAACTCACAATGGCAGCAAAGATTGTTGTTTTCGGATCTGATGCCCGCGAGAAAATGCTCCGCGGCGTCGATATCCTGGCTAACGCCGTGAAAGTCACGCTCGGCCCGAAAGGCCGTAACGTGGTGATCGAAAAATCGTTCGGCGCCCCGCGCACGACGAAAGACGGCGTGACCGTCGCAAAAGAAATCGAGCTCGAAGATCGTCTCGAGAACATGGGCGCACAGATGCTGCGCGAAGTGGCCTCGAAAGCGAACGACACCGCCGGTGACGGCACCACGACCGCCACGGTGCTGGCCCAGGCCATCGTCCGTGAAGGCATGAAGCGCGTCGCCGCGGGCATGAACCCCATGGACCTGAAGCGCGGCATCGACAAGGCTGTGTCCGAAGTCGTCAAGGACCTCGCCCACCACGCCAAGAAGGTGAAAACCAACGAAGAGATCGCCCAGGTTGGCACGATCTCGGCGAACGGCCAGAGCGAAATCGGCGCGATGATCGCTGAAGCGATGGCGAAAGTCGGCAACGAAGGCGTGATCACGGTTGAAGAAGCCAAATCGGCTGACACCGAACTCGATGTCGTCGAAGGCATGCAGTTCGACCGTGGCTATATCAGCCCGTACTTCATCACCAACGCCGACAAGATGATGGTGGAACTCGATGACCCGCTCATCCTGCTCCACGAGTCCAAGCTGTCGAGCCTGCAGCCGCTGCTGCCGATCCTCGAAGCCGTGGTCCAGTCGCAGAAGCCGCTGATCATCATCGCTGAAGACGTGGACGGCGAAGCCCTCGCGACCCTCGTCGTCAACAAGCTGCGCGGCGGCCTGCGCATCGCAGCCGTCAAAGCCCCGGGCTTCGGCGACCGCCGCAAGGCCATGCTGCAGGACATCGCTGTCCTGACGGGCGGCCAGGTCATCTCCGAAGATCTCGGCATCAAGCTCGAGAACGTCGGCATGGAAATGCTCGGCAAAGCCAAGCGCATCACGATCGATAAGGACAACACCACGATCGTCGACGGCGCCGGCAAGAAGAAAGAAATCGAAGCCCGCGTCGGCCAGATCCGCAAGCAGATCGAAGACACGAGCTCCGACTATGACAAGGAGAAGCTCCAGGAGCGTCTCGCGAAACTTGCTGGCGGCGTGGCCGTGATCAAGGTTGGCGGCGCCACCGAGATCGAAGTGAAAGAGAAGAAGGACCGCGTCGATGACGCGCTCAACGCAACCCGCGCGGCTGTCGAAGAAGGCATCGTTCCGGGCGGCGGCGTGGCTCTTCTCCGCGCTTCGAAGAACATCGGTGTGGTCGGCCTGAACGACGACGAAAAAGCCGGTATCGACATCGTGCGCAAGGCGCTCGAAGCGCCGATCCGCCAGATCGCCGAGAACGCCGGTGTTGAAGGTTCGGTGGTCGTCAACACGATCCTCCAGAACAAGGCCCGTTCCTACGGCTTCAACGCCCAGACCGAAGAGTATGGTGACCTGGTCGCCATGGGCGTCATCGACCCGGTGAAGGTGGTCCGTTCGGCCCTCCAGAACGCGGCCTCGGTCGCCAGCCTGCTGATCACGACGGAAGCCGGCATTGCCGACGCTCCGAAGAAAGACTCGGCCGGCGGTGGCGGCATGGGCGGCGGCGGCATGGGCGGCATGGGCGGTATGGACTTCTAAGTCCAACCCCTTCCCTCCCTACAAAACGAGCGGCCCTCCGGATCAGTCCGGGGGGCCGTTTGCGTTGGGGCAAGGATTGCCGCTGCTCGGCCACGCTCCTACGATCCTGCGCAATGACATAATCGCCAGACGGCGAAGGGGAGAACGCGGATGGACTGGAACTTTGGTGACATGCTGGACGCCGTTGGCGCGGCGCTCGGACCCTCCGACCTCGCGCTGGCGCACGGCGATCGCAAGATCTACTGGCCGGAGTTCACGGCCCGCACCAACCGGCTTGCGCGGGGCCTGATTTCACTCGGCGCCAAGGCCGGTGACAAGGCCGGCTTCTACATGCGTAACCAGCCGGAATACATGGAAGCCATGGCGGGCTGTTTCAAAGCGAGCCTGTCCCCGGTGAACGTCAATTACCGCTATCTCGATGACGAGCTGGTCTACATCATCGACAACTCGGACTCGACGGTCGTGTTCTTCGACGCGGAGTTCATGGCCGAGGTCGAGCGGGTGCGTCAGCGCCTGCCGCGCGTGGTGGCCTGGGTTCAGATCGGCGGCGGGCCGGTGGCACCGTTTGCGCAGGACTACGAGAAGCTCGCCACGTCGGGAGATCCGTCTCCGCTCGCGCCGAAGCGTTCCGGTGACGACATTTTCCTTCTCTACACGGGGGGCACCACGGGCCTGCCGAAGGGCGTGATGTGGACGCACAACATCTGGCGCGAAGCCAGCATGGAAGGCGTGCGCAAGATGGGCCTGCCGGTGCCGGAGACGATGGACGAGCATGTCCAGAACGCGCTGACGGTTGGCCGCTTCTCGCGCCAGCTGCCCGCCTGCCCGCTGATGCATGGCACCGGCTGGTTCACGGCGATGGGCGCGATGCTGAACGGCGGCGCGGTGGTGACCCTGTCCGAAAAGATCAAGTTCAGCCCGGTGAACCTGTGGGACACGGTGGAGGCCAACGGCGTGACGTCGATGGCCATCGTGGGCGACGCGTTTGCCAAGCCGATGCTTCAGACGCTGGATGAGAACCCCGGCCGCTGGAACCTGTCGAGCGTGCTGAACATCGTCTCTTCCGGTGTGATGTGGAGTTCGGAGGTGAAGCAAGGCCTTCTGAAACACATCCGGCAGACGGCATTGACCGATAGTTTCGGCGCGTCCGAAGCGGTGGGCTTCGGCTCGTCGATCACCACCGCGGATGGCGGCACGCAGACCTCCAAGTTCGAGATCGGCGTCAGCTGCAAGGTGTTCACCGAGGATGACCGCGAGGTGCTTCCCGGCAGCGGCGAGCCCGGTTTCATCGCGCGCGGCGGCGCCGTGCCGCTCGGCTATTACAAGGATCCCGAGAAGACGGCGAAGACCTACAAGACCATCGGCGGGATGCGCTACGCGATCCCGGGCGACTGGTGCACGGTGGAAGCGGACGGCTCGATCACGCTGCTCGGACGCGGCTCGAACTGCATCAATACGGCGGGCGAGAAAGTGTATCCGGAGGAAGTGGAAGAGGCGTTGAAGTCTCATACGGCGGTGCGGGATGCGCTGGTCGTCGGCGTACCGGATGACAAGTGGGGACAGGCCGTGACGGCGGTGGTGTCGCTGGAGCGGGATGTGTCGGAAGATGAACTGCGCGCCTTCGTTCAGGGCAAGCTGGCGCGCTACAAGGCGCCGAAGCGCGTGCTGTTCAAGGACAATCTCGGCCGGGCGCCGAACGGCAAGGCCGACTACAAGTCGATCAAGGAATTCGCGCTGAAGGAACTGGGGCTCTAGCCTCAGACCTTGCGGCGGACGGTGCGGAACACGGCGTCGGCGCGGGCCGCGAGGGCGCCGTCTTCTTTGACGATGCGCGCGGTGACATGGACGAATTCGCCGTCGACAGCGGTGACCATCGGATGCGCTTCGATCCATTCGCCTTCGCGGGCGATTTCCATGAACTCGACGGTCAGCTTGATCGTGACGGACATCTTGCCAGTAGCGGTCCAGACGGCCCAGGCGAGCGCGCTGTCGGCGAAAGCGCAGGCCATGCCGCCGTGCAGGAAGCCCATGCCGTTGCAGTGACGGTCCAGCACCCAGAGGCCGGTGCGCATGTCGCCTTCGGCGGTCGCCCGGTAGCTGGGCCCGTTATGGATGGTGAACTTGCCGCGAGAGGGCGAGGCGGCAAATCCCGGCCGGGGTTCGCGCGCCGGCGAGGCTGAATCAGCCACGCGTTTTCTTGAAGATCGGATGTTCGACGGTGTCGCCCGGGTTGATCCCCAGTTCCTTGGCGCGGCCGCCCGGAATTTCGAGCACGGCGCGTACGGGCACGCCCGGACCGAGGGAGCGGAGCGAGCCGGGGACAGCGTTGCGGGCAATGGCGATGACCTGACCGGCCTCGTCCATGTAGAGCATGTCGAGCGGGATCAGCGTGTTCTTCATCCACATCGCGGCGGGGCGGACTTCGCCGAAATCGAACAGCATGCCGGCATCCGGCGCGAGACTTTCCCTGTTCATCAGGCCTTCGCGGATCGCGTCGGGCGTATCGGCGATCTCGACCGTGAAGGCGTGCGAGGCTTCATCGGTTTTCACGGTCAGCGGGGTTACCGCCAGCTGGGCGAAGGCAAGCTGGGCGAAGAAGGCCAGCGCGACGGCAGAGGCAAACAGAAAACGGGTCATGCGGGCAGGAATAATCACCGGAATCGAAAGCGGCAAGCGCCGGACGCTGTAGTCATTGGTTTGTCGCGGCGTTTTTCCGAGAACCGGTTTCCACTTTTCGGAACGCCGCTTCAGCGTTTTGCGCGAACCGACAGTACGTGGTCGCCCTTGGCGCCGGATTCGATGACAACCTCGATCAGCGTGCCGGGTTCGACCTCGTCATAGCCGGCTTTACGCAGGGCGACGGCGTGGACGAAAATGTCGATCTCGTCGGTGCCGCGGCGGACGAAGCCGTAGCCGCGGGCCTTGTTGAACCATTTGAGGGTGACGGTTTCATAGTCCGGACGCTCGCCGCGCTCCTTGGCGACGGCGGCGCGGGGGCGCTCCATCTCGATGATGTGGACGGTCTGCCAGCCGCGCGGACGCAGGGCGGCGTCGCAGACGATCTTGGCGCCCTCGTCGGCGACGGTCTCGCCATAGTCGCGCAGGCAGGAGATGTGGATCATCACGTCGCCGGTCAGCGATGCATCCGACGCCGATTCCGCGACGATGAAGCCATACCCCTTGACGGTGTCGAACCACTTCACGTGGCCGATGACCCTGACCACCGGTTCGGCAGCAGGCGGATCTGATTCGCTTCTGGCCACGCTATTTGTCATCAACCACATTCCCCAGACACGAAAACTAGTGTGCGAAAACGCGCTTGTCACGCGATGTTCACAAGCCCCGAGTGATTCGGGACCTCATTCGAGGGAAGATGCGGCAAAATAAGGGCGGAGAAGCTGGCAGTCCCTAGGGGAGTCGAACCCCTCTTTTCAGGTTGAAAACCTGACGTCCTAACCGATAGACGAAGGGACCGCACGGCTTTGAGAGGCGCGATATAGCGGCTGATTCAGGACAGGGCAACCCACCTCACCGCGTTTGAGACAGTTTGTTCAGACGCGGCTGACATCCAGTGTTTCGAGCTGCACACGCTCGCGTCCGTTCCAGGTATCGGCCTTGAGGCGGCCGGCGAGGCTGAGCCGCCCGCCCTGCCGCAGCGCGTCGCCCATCGGCGTGCCTTCGGCGCGCCAGGCAATGGACTCGAGACGGCCCGAGGCGTCCTCGACGGTGAAGCGCAGGTGCTGCGTGCCGACGCGGCGGACGCCGGTGATGTTGACATCCTTCAGAAGGAAGACCGGTTCCGGCGCACCGACGCCGAAGGGGCCGATGGAGGCGATGGCGGTGACCAGCTGCGGCGTGGCGGCGCCGGGGGCGAGGACCGCGTCGATGTCCATGTCGAGCGCGGCGTCGCGCTCGGCGGCGAAGGAGGACATGTGGTCGAGCATCCAGGCGTCGAGCGCCGGCAGCTGTTCCGGGTCCATGCTCAGGCCGCCGGCCATGGCGTGGCCGCCGCCGGAAAGGATGACGCCCTGGCGGGCGGCTTCCGAGATGGCGGCGCCGAGATTGACACCCTTGACCGAACGGCCGGAGCCCTTGGCGACCGGGCCGAGACCATCGCCCCAACCGATGACGATGCTGGGGAGGTGGAAGCGGTCCTTGAGGCGGCCGGCGACGATGCCGATGACGCCGGGGTGCCAGCCTTCGCCGGCGGCGATGAGGACGCCGCGTGCGGGATTTTCAGCGAGCGCACGTTCGGCCTGCGCGGTGGCCGCATCGAGGATGGCGGATTCCAGCGCCTTGCGTTCGTCGTTGAGGCCGTGGAGGCGTTCTGCGAGTTCGATGGCTTCGGCGCGGTCGTCGGTGGCGAGGAGTTTGGCGGCGAGCCAGGGGTCGCCGACGCGGCCGCCGGCATTGAGGCGCGGGCCGAGCAGGAAGGTCGCGTGGTAGACCGTCTCGATCTTGCCGATGCCGGAGACATCCGCGAGGGCGCGCAGTCCGGGGTTCTGGTCGCGGGCCATCATGCTGAGGCCCTGGCGGACGAAGGCGCGGTTGACGCCGTGTAGCGGGGCCATGTCGCACAAGGTGCCGAGCGCGCAGAGATCGAGCAGCGGCATGATGTCGGGCAGGCCGCCGGGCGGGGCGATGCTGCGCTCGCGGGCGAGACGGTTGAGGGCGGCGACGAAGACGAAGACGACGCCGGCAGCAGCAAGGTGGCCCTGCCCCGAATTGCAGTCCGGCCGGTTGGGGTTGACCAGCGCAGCGGTGTGAGGGACGGCGCCGGACATCAGGTGGTGGTCGATCACGACGATCGGCAGGTTGATCGCGACGGCCTCGTCGAGCGCGCGGATGGCGGCGGCGCCGCAATCAACCGTGACGACGAGTTCGGCGCCTTGCGCCTTGAGATACCGGAAGGCTTCCGGCGAGGGGCCGTAGCCCTCTTCCAGACGGTCCGGCACATAGAGGCCGAGGTCGCGGCCCCAGGCGCGAAAGTAGCGGGCGAGGATGGCGGAAGAGGTGCCGCCATCGACGTCATAGTCGGCGAAGACGACGACCTTTCGGCCATCGAGGATGGCGTCGAGGATGACACCGGCGGCCTTGTCCATGTCGGCGAAGCTGCTCGGGTCCGGGAAGAATTCGCGCAGGGTGGGCGCGAGGTAAGCGGCGGCGGCGCCAGCTTCGACGCCGCGCACGGCCAGGAGGCGGGCCAGCAGGTCCGATCCGCTGACAGCCGGCAAGAGGCTTTGGACGGCGCGCGGCTCGGCCTGAAGCAGGCGCCAGCGGCGGCCACCGACCGACAGGGCGGCCGCGTCCGGGGCATCTGGCACGGGTTTCTTGGCAGGCTTCGTCATTTGCGGGGCCATTGCGAATCGAGGCTGAGCTTAGCGCGTGCCGCGGCCGAATAGAATCCCTGCGCCGCACGGACGCGCCGTCTCTGACTGGCCTTACGGCGCCGAAGCCCTTATGGGCAGGGCAGACGCAACGGAGACCGCCCCATGATCCCTCGCTACACCCGCCCCGAAATGGCAGCGATCTGGACTCCGGAGAGCCGTTTCGGGATCTGGCTCGAGATCGAGACACTCGCGGCCGAAGCCATGGAAGAGATGGGGACGATCCCTAAGGGCGTGTCGAAGGCCGTGCGTGAGCGGGCCGCCTTTGAAGTCGACCGGATCGACGAGATCGAGCGCGAAGTGAAGCATGACGTGATCGCGTTCCTGACGAACGTGGCGGAGCATGTAGGCGACGAGGCACGCTTCCTGCACCTCGGGATGACCTCTTCGGACGTGCTCGACACCTGCCTCAACGTACAGCTGGTGCGCGCGGCGGACCTGATGCTGGGCGGGATCGACCGGGTGCTGGCGGCGCTGAAGAAGCGGGCCTACGAGTTCAAGTACACGCCGACCATCGGGCGCAGCCATGGCATCCATGCTGAGCCGACGACGTTCGGTGTGAAGCTGGCCGGTTTCCATGCGGAGTTCCAGCGGGCACGGCAGCGCTTACTGATTGCGCGCGAGGAGGTTGCGACCTGCGCGATTTCGGGCGCTGTGGGAACGTTTGCGAATATTGATCCGCACGTGGAAGAGCATGTCGCGGCGAAGCTTGGCCTGCGGATCGAGCCGGTGTCCACGCAGGTGATCCCGCGCGACCGGCATGCGATGTATTTTGCCGTGCTGGGCGTGATTGCGTCTTCGGTCGAGCGGCTGGCGACGGAAATCCGGCATCTTCAGCGTACGGAGGTTCTGGAAGCCGAGGAGTATTTCTCGGCCGGACAGAAGGGATCCTCCGCGATGCCGCACAAGCGCAATCCGGTGCTGACGGAAAACCTGACGGGCCTTGCGCGGCTTGTGCGCTCAGCTGTGACGCCGGCGCTGGAAAACGTTGCGCTTTGGCACGAGCGGGACATCTCCCACTCCTCGGTCGAGCGCGGGATTGGTCCGGATGCAACCATCCACCTGGACTTTGCGCTGCACCGCCTCGGCGGCGTGGTCGAGAACCTGGTTGTCTACCCCGAGAACATGCTGCGCACGATCAACAGCATGGGCGGTCTGCACAATTCGCAGCGCATCCTGCTGGCGCTGGTAGAGAAGGGATTCAGCCGGGAGGATGCCTACCGTCTGGTGCAGCGCAATGCGATGCGGACCTGGAAGAAGGAAGGCGATCTCGACGTGCTACTGAAGGCGGACGCGGAGATCACCGCGAAGCTGAAGCCGTCCGAAATCGATGCACTTTTCGATCTGGAGTATCATTTCAAGCACGCTGACACGATCTTCGAGAGGGTGTTCGGCGCCGCCTGACGGTGAATTGTTGACGTGAGGGGCTGGCTGGCCATGATGGCGCCAGCGAACGCAGTTTTTCTGACACGATGGGGCTTTGCATGAAACGTATCCTTTTCGCGCTTCCCGCGATGATGTTGGCCGGATGCGCCCCGGCGGCAACGACCGCGCCCGGCGAGGCCGCGACGGCCGAGGCGCCTGCCCTCTCGCCCGCCGAGACGCTGCACCAGAGCCTGATGGTGCTAGACAGCCACCTCGACACGCCGGCCTACTTCCACACGGCGGAGTACACCTTCTCCAAGCGCGGCAGCTTCGAGGCGGACGGCACCCATGTGGACCTGCCGCGCATGAACGAAGGCGGGCTGGACGGCGGGTTCTGGGTGATCTTCACGACGCAGGGTCCGCTCGATGATGCCTCCCTGAATGCGGCGCGCACGGCGGCAATCCTCCGCCAGATTTCGATCCGCGAACTGGCGGCGAAATATGCCAATGACGTGGAGCTTGCCTTCACCGCCGCCGACGCCGAGCGCATCTTTGCCAGCGGCAAGAAGATCGTGTTCCAGAGCATGGAAAATTCCTATCCGCTCGGGAAGGATGCGACGCTGCTCGAGACATTCTATGTGGGCGGATTGCGGATGGTGGCGCCGGTGCATTTCCGGAACAATCAGTTCGCGGACAGTGCAACCGATGTGACGGCCATGTTCGGCGGGCTGAGCCCGGCCGGCGAGGAGCTGGTGCGCGAAGCCAACCGGCTGGGGTTGATCCTCGACGGCTCGCACGCCTCGGACGACAGCGTGCGCGATATGCTGGCACTGTCGACGACGCCGATCATCCTGTCGCATTCAGGCCCCAAGGGCGTTTACGACCACCCGCGCAACCTGCCGGATGACCTGCTGAAGGCCATCGCCGACGATGGCGGCGTGATCCAGGTGAACGCTTATGGCGCCTATCTTGAAGCGCTGACAGCCTCGCCCGAACGCCTGGCCGCGATTGCCGCGCTGGACGCCGAATACGGAACCGACACGTCCACTATGACGCCGGAGACGATCGCCGCGTACCGCGCGGCGCGCGATGAGATGGACAAGAATTTCCCGCCGCCGAGATCAACCTTCGAGAAGTTCATGGAGCATCTGCTCTACACGCTGGAACTTGTCGGACCGGACCATGTCGGGATCGGCGCGGACTGGGACGGCGGCGGCGGCGTGGACGGGATGACGGACATCACGGACCTTCCGAAGATCACGGCGGCGCTGCTGGAGGCCGGATATTCGGAAGACGATCTCGCCAAGATCTGGGGCGGCAACATGCTGCGCCTGATGCGCGCGGCTGAGGCGGCGAAGACGGCGACCATCTCGTCTCCCGTTCCGCTAAATTAGGGCCGGGCGCGGCTTGCCGCGCGGGCATGGATTGATCTCTCGGAGGCGGGCGCGAACACTGCGCCGGCAGAATGGGAGACTCCGCACATGACCAGTCCGTATTTCGATCTCACGGGAAAAGTGGCGCTGGTGACCGGCGGCAGCCGCGGGTTGGGCTACCAGATGGTCAAGGCGTTGGCCGAGCACGGCGCCGACATCATCGTCGCCAGCCGGAAGCTGGACGCATGCGAGGCGGTGGCGGAAGAAGTACGCGCGCTGGGCCGGAAAGCCTATGCCCATGCGGCGCATTGCGGCCGGTGGGAGGATATCGATGCCCTCATCGAGGCATCTTACGCAAAGTTCGGCAAGGTGGACATCCTCGTCAACAATGCCGGCTCCGGCCCGCGCATGGCGAGCCATGAGGTGACCGAGAGCCTGTTCGACAGCGTGCTGAACCTGAACTTCAAGGGCCCGTTCCGGCTGGCGAGCCAGGTGGCGAGGCGGATGGCGGAGGGCGAAGGCGGGAGCATAATCAACATTTCGTCGTCGGGCAGCCTGGTGCCCTTGCCGATGGTGGTGCCTTACGGGTCTGCCAAGGCGGCGCTGAATGCGATGAGCCTGTCGCTGGCGCATGAGTATGCCCCGAAGGTTCGCGTCAACACGATCTGTCCGGGACCGTTCCTGACCGATATCTCCAAGGCCTGGCCCGAGGAGATGCGCCAGAGCGCAGACAATGCGATGCGCCGGCCGGGCCTGCCGCACGAGATCATCACGGCGGCGCTGTATCTCGCGAGCCCGAGTTCGAGCTTCACCACGGGCTCGCTGCTCCGCGTCGATGGCAGCGCGGCCTGAGGCCATCTGAAATATGATCCGGTCCCCTTGCGGGTATCCCTTCGTGTTTGTAGTGATACATTATTACATTACCAAGGATCCTCCCATGAAACGCGTACTGATGGCGACAGCCGTGTCCACCCATGCCTTGCTTGGCGCTGCTTTTGCGCAGGAAGCGGAAGCGCCGCGCAGGCTCGAGCCGGTGATGATCACCTCCGCGCCGGGCCCGGACCGCGCCAGCGACGAACTGATCGGCAATGCGACGGCGCTGGAGCGCGACGACATCGTGCGGGATCTTTCCTCCACACTGGGTGACACGCTGGCGGGCGAGCCGGGCATCACCTCGACCTTCTTCGGCCAGGGCGCGAGCCGGCCCGTATTGCGCGGCCTTGGCGCCGAACGGGTGCAGGTTCTGACCAACGGGATCGGCGTCATCGACGTATCGGCAGCGAGCCCCGACCACCAGGTGACGGCGGACGGCATTGATGCCGACAAGATCGAGATCCTGCGCGGGCCGGCGGCCCTCGCCTATGGCGGCCAGGCGATTGGCGGCGTGGTCAACGTGATTGACGGCCTGATTTCGGAAAGCCTGCCTGAAGCGACCGTCTCGGGCGATGCGTTCGGCGCCTATAACAGCGTGAATGAGGGCACCGAACTTGCGGGCCGCGCGAAATTCGTGACCGGCCCCATCGTATTTGCCGTGACCGCGTCGCAGCGCGATTTCGGCAATTACGATGTACCCGGATTTGTGGAATCGGCCCGCCTGCGCGCGCTGGAGGAAGCTGAAGAGCCGGAAGTACCCGGCGAAGAGCATGAGGAGTCCATCGGCCAGGTGGAAAATTCCCATCTTGATACCGAGACCTATGGCGCGGGCCTCTCCTGGGTGGGCGACAGGGGCTTTGCCGGTATCGCAATCCGCAGCCAGCAGGCGACCTATGGATTGCCGGGCCATGCGCATGAAGAGGAAGCCCCTGCACCGGGCGATCCGCCGGCAGAGGAAGAACTTCCGTTCATCGGCCTTGAGCAGACCCGCTACGACTTCCGGGCCGGCCTGAACCTAGATGGCGCTGTCCTCAAGCGGGTGACCGGTTCTGTCGCGCTGGCCGATTATACGCATACGGAGTTTGAGGGCCCAGGCGAGCCCGGCACCCTGTTCGAAACGAGCGGTATTGAAGCGCGCGCCGAAATCGATCACGAGATCGCCGGATTTCAAGGCGCCTTCGGACTGCAGCTGCTTGACAAGGAACTGTTCACCGAGGGCGACGAGGCCTTCATCACGCCGACAGACACCCGGTCGGTGGCGGTGTTCCTGTACGAAGCGCGCGAATGGGACAGCGGTTTCGGCGTCGAGGGCGGCCTGCGGGCGGAGCGGCTGAAGCATGACAATTCCATCGCAGGCGAGGCTGAATTTGACTTGTTCGGCGCCTCCGCAGGCCTTCATCAGCACACGGAGTCCGGCTACTTCATGGGCGTGCAGATCAGCTATACAGAACGCGCGCCGAACGAGAGCGAACTGTTTGCCTTCGGACCGCACCTAGCAACTTCGCAGTTTGAAGTTGGCGATCTGGGCCTCGAGAAAGAACGCGGCCTCAATCTCGAAGGCACGCTGCGCTGGAAAAATGACTGGCTCTCGCTGGGCGTGAACGTCTTCACGACCAAATTCTCCGACTTCATCTTCCTGACCCCCGGCACCATCGATGAAGGCTTGGGCCCGGTTGACGAAGCGGACGGTCTGCCGGTCTTCGTGTTCGCGCAGGATGACGCCACCTTCACGGGCGGTGAACTCTATGGCGAAGCCCTGTTCGACGATGGCCTTCTGGGCGCGAACTGGACGGTCAAGGGCGGGCTCGATTTCGTCAATGCGGAGCTGGACAACAACGGCAACGTGCCCTTCGTGCCGCCGCTGCGCCTCACGGCGGAAGCCGATGCCGAATGGGGCCTGCTTGAACTTGGCGCTGGCCTGGAATGGGCGGGCGATCAGGACGAGACGGGCGCCGGGCAGCTGCCGACCGATGGCTACACGCTGGTCAACCTGCGCGGCGCGCTGAACCTTTCCGAGCTCGGCATCGGCGCAGACGGCACGCAGGTCTTTGTGGAAGTGCGCAACGCAACCGACGAGGAAGCGCGCGTGTCCACGTCCGTGCTCAAGGATCTGCTGCCCCTGCCCGGCCGGAACGTGCGCGCGGGACTGCGCCTGACGTTCTGATCAGAGGCGAAAGTCCGGCAGCCAGGCTTGCAGCAGCGCCTGCTTGGCAAGCAGGGCCTCCTCGGCTTGCGCCTGTGTGCGCAACAGGAAGCGGACGCTGTCGCCGGGGCGAAGCTGGCCGAGAAGGTGCCGGTCGGCGCGGATCACCTGCAGGACATGCGGATAGCCGCCCGTGGTCTGACCGTCTGGGAGCAGAAGAAATCCGCGTCCCTGCGGCGTTACCTGCAAGGCGCCGGGGAACACGGCGGAACTGGGCCGCAAGCTCGAAGCGCCGAGCGCCGGGAAATCGCCGTCGATCTCCACGCCCATCCGGCTGAGGCGCGGCGTGACATGGAAGACAGCGCTGGCGAAGGTGTCCGCGCTGTCCGGCATATCCGGGCCGGCGACGACGCGCAGGGCGTAGGCTGCGGCGGTCGGCAGCTTCAACGCCTCCGGCGTAGTCAGTTGCGGCACCGGGCTCGCCGCGCTTATCTGCAGGACATCGCCCTTCTGCAACGCCCGGCCCTCACGGCCCCCGATCCTGGCTGGCAGGTAAGTCGACGCAGAGCCGAGGAAGTCCTCCGCCGGCAGATGACCGGCGACGGCCAGATAGAGGCGCGCGCCAGTGTGTGCGGGGCCGATCGCGAGCGTTTCACCGGAGGCGATACTCAAGGTGGCATGCATCGGCGAGGCGAGGCCGCCAGCCTGGAGATCGGCGATGGCACCCGTGACGGCGACTTGGACGGCATCGGCGGCTCGGAAGGACGCTGGCCCGAACGCAATTTCAAGGCACGCGGCCCCGGAGGGCTTGCCGACGAGGCGGTTTGCCAGCGCCATCGACACGGGATCTGCCGGACCGCTGGCCGGGACGCCGGCATGGCGCAGGCCTTTGCGCGGCGCGGCTTGAACCGTACACTGAACGCCGGGCTCCAGGATACGCAGCGTCACGGCGGGGCTGCCTGCCGGATGACAACCTCATCCCCGGGTGCCATCAGGAAGGGGTCGGTGCGGGCGCGATCAAACAGCGGCGCCAGGACGCGGCCCACGATCGGCCAGCCGCCCGGGCCTTCCAGCGCGTAGAGGCCCACCTGCCCGGTGATCAGGCCGATGGAGCCGGCCGCGACCCTGGCCCGGGGATTGGCCAGACGTTCGGAAACGAGCGCCGAATCGAGCCCGGTCAGGTAAGCGAAGCCCGGCGTGAAGCCGAGCATGTCCACACGGAATGTCTGGTGCTCGAGAGTATGGATGATCTGCTCTTCGGTCTTCCCGAGACGCGCTGCCAGCGCGGCAAGGTCCGGACCGGCCTCGCCGCCGAACACGGCGTCCAGAACGTGCCGGCGCCGGCCGCGTGGCGGCGTTGCACCCAGTGTCTGCAAAGCCACCCCAAGCCTCACTTGCGCATCGCCGAGCCGTTCCGCATGCGGATCGAAGCCTACGGTCAGATCGAGCTTGCCAGGGACAATCTCGGTCCAGCCTGAAAAGGTACTGAGATGCTCCGCAAGCGCGTGCCGGATATCGCCCGCGCCGCACAGGATCCGAAGCGCGTCATCACCGCAGGCGACGACCTCAAAGCGCGGCGCTGTCATGCGCGCACCTCGATGCCCGCGGCTTCGAGCCCGGTCCGGATCGCGGCGGCATGGTCCGCGGCGCCCGGCGTATCGCTGTGCAGGCAGAGCGTCTGGATCGGCAGGCGCAGCGTACCGCCGCCACGTACGGTGACGGTGCCGGACTGCGCAAACGAAAGGGCCTGCGCGAGGACCTCCGCGCCCTCCACGATCACGGCGCCGGGAACGCTGCGCGGCGTCAGCGCGCCATCCGGTTCGTAGCTGCGGTCTGCAAAGCCTTCCGCCAGAAACCGCAAACCGGCCGCCTGCGCGGCCGTGTCCATTGCGGAGTTTGGCGGCCCGACCAGTTCGTGGATGCCGGCTTTGACCGCCGCGCCCGCTACCAGCTTTGCCAGAGCCTTTTCCTTTGCGGCATCATTGTACAAAGCGCCGTGCGCTTTCAGGTGGACCACTGGCACACCCGCGCTTTTCGCGATCTCCAGCAAGCGGCGCACCTGCGCTTCCAGCGACGCCGCAAGATCCGCAGGTGCCATCGTCAGGCTGCGACGCCCGAAGTGTTCCAAATCCGGATAGGACGGATGCGCGCCGATCTGTACACGGTGTTTTTTCGCCACCTCGACCGTACGGCGCATGCTGTCGTCGTCACCGGCATGGCCGCCGCAGGCCACATTGCAGCGCGTGACCACGCGCAGCATCGCGGCGTCGAGCGCCCGGCCCGCTTCGCCGGGCAGTTCGCCAAGGTCTGCGTTCAGGCAGATAGAGCGGCTCATGGCCAGATACCTGCTGCCCGCAGGATCAGCCGCGCGCCCAGCCCGATCGTGACCAGCAGGACCGTGCCGCCGAGCAGATTCTGTAATGGCGTATTCACATGGTCTCCCAGCAGGCTGCGCCGGTTCATCGCGACCAGCAGGAAGATGGCGACCGCCGGCAGCAGGATGCCGTTCGCCACCTGCGCCGTCAGGATGACCGTCAACGGATTGAATCCGAGCATCGCAATGCCGGTGCCCGTCAGCAGCACGATCAGTGCAACAGCCCGGAACACGGTGCCCCGCGGCGGCTGGCGGGAGAGTTCGCACACGGCATAGGCAGCGGCCATGGGCGCCGTGATGGCGGAGCTGAGGCCGGCGGCGAGCAGGCCGATGCCGACAAGGTAGCGTGCCACGGGACCATAGGCCGGCTCGATGGCCTGCGCGAGGTCTGCGCCGGACTTGATCGTAAGGCCGGAGGCAAACAGGCTCGCGGCGGCGGTCACCAGGATGAAGATCGAGATCAGGCCGCCGAGGCCCACCGACACCTGCGTATCGCGCCGGGCCTCCTGCAGCGCTGCTTCATCCCGGCCCGGCCAGCGCTCCCGCGCGGCGGAGGCGTGCAGGAAAAGATTGTAGGGCACGATGGTGGTGCCGATCAGGGCGATGGCGGTGAACAGGCTGCCTTCCGGAAGCCGGGGCACGAGGCCGCTGATCAAGGCGCCCATGTCCGGCCGCGTGATCAGGACGCTGCCCGCGAAGGCGAGGCTCATCAGCACGACGAGCGCAATCAGCACGGCTTCGAGGAGTTTGTAGCTGCTGACCATCAGAAACACGCAGGCCACCAAGGCGAGGACCAGGATCAGCACCCATCGGTCCGGCCCGCCCGCGCCGAGGATCGCTTCGCCGCCGAGCGAAGCGCCCGTGAGGTTGCCCGCCTGGTAGGCGGCGTTGCCCATCGCGAGGGCGACGACGACGAGCCCCGCGACGGCAGCCTTCAGCGCGGGATTGCCCGCCCCGGCCATCAGGGCCTCGCCGAGGCCCCTGCCCGTGACGACGCCGAGACGCGCTGACATTTCCTGCAGGATGATGGTGGCGGCGGTTGCGAACACCAGCGCCCAGAGGAGTGCGTAGCCGAAATTCGCGCCGGCCAGCGTGCACGCCGTCACCGTGCCCGGCCCGATGAAGGCCGCAGTGACCAGTGCGCCGGGGCCGACCGGGAGTTTCATTGCGGCGCGATGCCCCTGCGGGTTTCCAGGTAGGTCGCGAAGCTCGCCAGCCAGTGGCTGCCCGCATAGTGCGCCTCGCTGACGGCGGCGATCCCGGTTTGTTTGTGCACGGACGCCGCTGCCAGCAAGGCGGGCACGCGCGCGTCGCCGGGCGGCAGGGCGGCGGCGATGCCCTCCAGCGCCCAGGCGCGGGACAGGTTAACGCCGTCAAGGTGTACGAGCTTTCCGTCGGTCGGATCGAGCACCATGCCGGGTGTCAGCCAGTCAGCTGATCCATCCAGCGGAATCTGCGGCAGGAAAGCCGAGAGCCAGGCCGCATACTCCGCCTGCGGCATCACGCGGCGCATCAGGTCGGCTTCCATGAGGCAGGGCGAGAGGAAGTCTTCTCCCGAGGGCTCGTAAGCTAGCGGGCAGTTCGTGTCGGCGGCATGGAAAGCGAGCACCTTAGCGGCCACCGCCGCGCGGAACTCGCCGTCGCCCGTCGCATCGGCCCAGTCCAGCATCAGGCCGAAGGCGAAGGCCGTCTGGTTATGGGTGCCGGCGCGGATGGGGTAGACGAGCTTGGTGAGCCAGTCCAAGGTCTGTGTACGGATGAACGTCTCCAGTGGCGAGAGGGTCTCGACCCAGCCAGCGGCTTCCGGAAACTCGGCCTCGCGCAGCTCCGTCATCAGCTGCAGGAACCAGGCCGTGCCATAAGGCCGCTCGAAGCTCGCGCGGTCCGCGCCCTGAAAATAGGCGAGTTCGCCCGCGATGTTCTCTGGCGTGAAACTCTTGCCCAGCGCGTCGAGGATAGCGGCGCGGAACGGCGTGTCGGCGTCGGTGTTCAGGATGCGGACCAGCAGCCAATGGCCGTGCACCGAGGAATGCCAGTCATAGCAGCCGTAGAAGGCCGGGTAGAGCTCCCGCGCCGGGCGCGCATCCTCTGCCGAGTTCAGCACATGGCTGATCTTGTTGGGATATTCCCGGTGGACGCAGGAAAGGGCGAGCGTCGCGAACCGGTCGGTCACCACGCCCTCGCGCGCGTCCGGCAGGATGATCACGGCGGGGGCTTCTGCAGGCGCCATGGCCTTCTCCTCCGCAGGCGGCGCGCAGGCCGCCAGCAGGCCCAGCGCGGAAACCAGAAGTAATCTCAAACCACGCATCGCCGCCTCACCCCTGAAGATCGCTCCAGGCAGGCGTATCAGGCACAGGGCCCGGGCCGCAAGCGCGCCGGCGATCAGATGTGCAGCGCGCGGCCTTCGGCGTCGAGGACTGCTTCGTGCATCGTCTCGGAAATTGTGGGGTGGGCGAAGACGGTGTGGATAAGGTCGGCTTCTGTCAGTTCGCCCTGGCGCGCGATGACATAGCCCTGGATCAGCTCGGTGACTTCCGCGCCGATCATGTGCGCGCCGAGGAGTTCGCCGGTTTTCTTGTCGAAGATCGTCTTCACGAGCCCCTGCTCCTCGCCCATCGCGATGGCCTTGCCATTGCCGATGAAGGGGAAGCGGCCGACCTTGATGTCGTAGCCCTTGGCCTTCGCGGCGGCTTCCGTGAGCCCGACGCTCGCCACCTGCGGATGCGAATAGGTGCAGCCGGGCACGTTTGAGGCATCGAACGGCTCGGCGTGGGCCTTGCCGGCGATGCCTTCGACGCAGGTGACGCCTTCATGGCTCGCCTTGTGGGCCAGCCAGGGCGGGCCGGTGAGGTCGCCGATGGCATAGAGTCCGGGCACGCCGGTCTTGCCGAAACCATCCACGATCACGTGCGTCTTGTCGATCTTCACGCCGAGCGCTTCGAGGCCGAGATTTTCGACATTGCCGACGATGCCGACGGCGAGGATGGCGCGGTCGAATTCCTTCGTTTCCTTCTTGCCATCCTTCGTCGTGATGTCGGCGGTAACGACGTTCTTGCCGGCCCTGACGTTCTCGACCTTGGCACCGGTGAGGATGTTGAAGCCCTGCTTCTTGAAGTCCTTCTCGGCGAGCGCGGAAATCTCCGCGTCTTCCACCGGCAGGATGCGGTCCATCACTTCCACCACGGTCACTTCCGCGCCGAGCTCGTTGTAGAAGCTCGCGAACTCGATGCCGATGGCGCCGGAACCGACGATCAGCAGGCGCTTCGGCATCACGTCCGGCGTCATCGCCTCCCGGTAGGTCCAGATCAGCTTGCCATCGGCGACGAGGCCCGCCTGCGGAATGTCGCGCGCGCGGGCGCCGGTGGCGAGCACCACGTGTTTGGCCGTGTACGGCGTATCCTTGCCATCCTTGCCCTTGACGATCACCTTTGGCGCGGGCGCGCCCTTCTCGAGCCGGGCGGTGCCTTCGATCACGTCGATCTTGTTCTTCTTCATCAGGAACTTGACGCCGTTCGACAGCTGCGAGGCGACGCCGCGCGAGCGTTTCACGACGGCTTCCAGATCAAAGGACGGGTTCTCGATCTTCAAGCCGAAGGATTTGGCATGCTTGGCGAGGTGTAGCACTTCTGCTGAGCGCAGCAGTGCCTTGGTGGGGATGCAGCCCCAGTTGAGACAGATGCCGCCGAGGCTCTCGCGCTCGACGATGGCCGTCTTCATGCCGAGCTGGCTCGCGCGGATCGCCGCGACATAGCCGCCGGGGCCGGAGCCGATGACGATGAGATCGTAAGGGGTGCTCATGGTGCTCCTTCCGCCCTAAAGCAGCATCGCCTCAGGCGTTTCAACATAGCGCTTGAATGCCGCGAGCCACTTCGCGCCTTCGGCGCCGCCGATGACGCGGTGGTCGCAGGTCAGCGTGACGCTCATCACGGTGCGGGCGACGATGGCGCCTGTCTCATCCACCACCGCGCGCTTTTCGCCGGCGCCGACCGAGAGGATCATGCCTTCGGGCGGGTTGATGATCGAGGCGAAGGACTTGATGCCGAACATGCCGAGGTTCGAGATCGAGAAGGTGCCGCCCATGTATTCCTGCGGCTTCAGCTTGCGCTCGCGCGCGCGGGTCGCGAGGTCTTTCATCTCCGCGGAAATCTCGGCGAGGCCCTTGCCTTCCGCCTTGAAGATCACCGGCGTGATCAGCCCGCCCTCGACCGCCACGGCGACCGAGATATTGGCATGCTTGTGATAGGCGATGCCCTTGTCCGTGTACGATGCATTGCAATCCGGCTCGTCGATCAGCGCCAGCGCCGCGGCCTTGATCAGCAGGTCGTTGACCGAGATCTTTACGTCCTTAGGCGCCGCGGCGTTGATCGCGGCGCGGCTTTCCAGCAGGTTGTCGAGCGTGATGTCGATGTTCAGCGGGAAGTGCGGCACCTGCATGAAGCTCTGCGTCAGTCGCTTGGCGACCGTCTTGCGCATGCCGTCCAGCGGCTTCAGCTCGTAGGTGTCCGGCGCATAGACGCGGTCGTCCAGGATCTGCGGCAGGATGAGGCCGTCCGCCGTCATCGGCGCCCCGCCCTGGGCGGGTTGCGCTGCGCCGGGCTTCGCATTCTCGACATCGCGGCGGATGATGCGCCCATGCGGGCCGGAGCCCTTGAGGGCTTTCAGGTCGATGCCTTTGTTGGCGGCAATGCGCTTGGCGAGGGGTGAGGCCATGATGCGGGCGCCGATCGGTCGCTCCATGACGGCGACGGCTGCTTGGGGAGCAGGTTTCGCTGCGGCTACCGGGGTGGGCGCTGCGGGCACGAAGGATGCCGGCGCGGGCTTTGGCGCGGGGGCAGGTTCTGCCTTCGCCGGGGCGGCCGCAGGCGCCTTCACGTCGCCGGCGCTCTCCCCCTCTTCCAGCAGCACGGCTATCACGGCGTTGACCTTCACGCCTTCGGTGCCGGCCGGCACCATGATCTTGCCGACCTTGCCTTCATCGACGGCTTCGACTTCCATCGTCGCCTTGTCGGTCTCGATCTCGGCGATGATCATGCCGGACTTGACGGTGTCGCCTTCCTTCACCAGCCATTTGGCCAGCGTGCCGTCTTCCATCGTGGGGCTCAGCGCAGGCATCGTGATGTTGATGGGCATCAGAACATCCCCTCACACACCTTCTTCGCCGCGGCGACGATATCGTCCGCATTCGGAAGGCTCAGGGCTTCGAGGTTGGCCGCATAGGGCAGCGGCACGTCTTTCTGGTGGACGCGGATCGGGGGCGCGTCCAGATAATCGAAGGCTTCGGCCACAACGGTCGCCGCGATCTCTGCGCCGACGCCGAAGTAGCGCCAGCCTTCCTCGCAGCAGACGAGGCGACTGGTTTTCTTGACGCTCTCGACCACCGTATCGGTATCCAGCGGGCGCAGCGTGCGCAGGTCGATGACTTCCGCGCTGATGCCCTCGGCGGCGAGGCGCTCGGCGGCCTGCAGCGCAAAGCCGACCATGCGCGAATGCGCCACCAGCGTCACATCCGTGCCTTCCCGTTTCACGGCGGCCTTGCCGATGGGAAGGACGAAATCGTCCATGTCCGGCACCGGGAAGGATTGGCCGTACAGCAATTCATGCTCGAGGAAAACGACCGGGTTCGGATCGCGGATCGCGGCTTTCAGCAGGCCCTTGGCATCCGCCGCGCTGTAGGGGGCGATGACCTTGAGGCCGGGCACCTGAGCATACCAGGCGGAATAGTCGTGGCTATGCTGCGCGCCGACGCGGCTGGCCGCGCCGTTCGGACCGCGAAACACGATAGGGCAGCCCATCTGGCCGCCGCTCATGTAGAGCGTCTTGGCGGCCGAGTTGATGATGTGGTCGATGGCCTGCATGGCGAAGTTGAAGGTCATGAACTCAACCACGGGACGCAGGCCCGCAAAGGCCGCGCCGACGCCGAGACCGGCAAAGCCATGCTCCGTGATCGGCGTATCAATCACGCGGCGCTCGCCGAATTCCTGCAGCAGTTCGCGCGTTACCTTGTAGGCGCCCTGATACTGCGCGACCTCCTCGCCCATGACGAACACGCGCTCGTCGCGGCGCATCTCTTCGGCCATCGCATCGCGCAGCGCGTCGCGGACGGTCGTTTCTGTGAAGGTGGTGCCCTCCGGAACCGAAGCGTCCGCCATCACTTTGGCGCGTGGCTGCTCCGGCGCGGCGGTCTCCGGCTTTTCCGTTTCCGGCACGGCGTTCCTTGCCTCGGCCCGTTCTGCCTTGGCCGGCGGCGCGTCTGCTTGCGGTTCCGCCTTCGAGACGTCCTCGCCGTCCGAGGCAAGCACGGCGATAATCGCGTTGACCTTTACGCCTTCGGTGCCCTCGGGCACGACGATGCGCGACAGGATGCCCTCATCCACGGCTTCGACTTCCATCGTCGCCTTGTCGGTCTCGATCTCGGCGATGATGTCACCGGACTTCACCGTGTCGCCCTCCTTCTTCAGCCATTTGGAGAGCGTGCCCTCCTCCATGGTCGGCGACAGGGCGGGCATCAGGATGTCTACGGACATGTATCAGGCTCCGGTGAACGGAAGGACTTGAAGGAAGATCATGATGTATCCCGCCGCGCCGGCAAAGTAGGCGAGCGTGCGCACGACCGGCACGCCGAACCAGTAAAGCGGCGCAAAGGCGAGGCGGGCAAAGAAGAAGATCATGCAGCCGAGCTCGGTCCACTGGTTCGTCCGCTCACTGAGGACAGCGACCAGCACCACCGGCACGAAGATGCACATCGCCTCGATCATGTTGGCCGTCGCGCGTTTGGCGCGGCCGAGACCGGGGCTGTAGGGCGCGAGATTGTCGCGCGGGCCGAGCAGGTCTTTCGGTTTGTATTGCATGTTGCCGGTCACGACTTCGCCGAGGATGTAGACGAAGAACAGCGCGGCGGTGGCGGAGAGCCAGGACAGTTCGGCGATCATCGCGCGCCCTCCTCGATCAGGACATCCGTCCACAGCTCACTTGGATCCGGCTCCGGGCTCTCCAGCGAGAAGTCCGCCGCCTCTTTCACGATGGCCTTGATCTCGTTGTCGATCTTCTTGAGATCGTCCTCGGTCGCATGACCCTGCTCGATGATCTGGCCTTTGAGGCCGTCGATCGGATCATGGTGCGTGCGGATGTCGTCGACTTCCTCGCGCTTGCGATACTTCGCGGGGTCGGACATCGAGTGGCCGCGGTAGCGATAAGTTTTCATCTCGAGGATATAGGGGCCCTTGCCCGCGCGCGCATGAGCGACAGCCTTTTGCCCCGCCTCGCGCACCGCCAGCACATCCATGCCGTCGACTTCCTCGCCCTCGATCTCGAAACTGATGCCGCGCTTGAACAACTCGACCTCGGCGGAGGCGCGCTCGACGCTCGTGCCCATCGCGTACATGTTGTTCTCGATCACGTAGATCACCGGCAGCTTCCAGAGGCTCGCCATGTTGAACGCCTCGTAGACCTGGCCCTGGTTGGCCGCGCCGTCGCCGAAATAAGCTAGGCTGACATGGTCATTGCCGCGATACTTGTTGGCGAAGGCGAGGCCGGTGCCGAGTGGAACCTGCGCGCCGACGATGCCGTGGCCGCCGTAGAAGTTCTTTTCCTTCGAGAACATGTGCATCGAGCCGCCCTTGCCGCGCGACAGGCCGCCGATGCGTCCGGTGAGTTCCGCCATGACGCCGTTGGGGTCGAGGCCGCAGGCCAGCATATGGCCATGGTCGCGGTAGCCGGTGATCACCTGGTCGCCGTCCTTGAGGCAGGCCTGCATGCCGGTGACGACCGCTTCCTGCCCGATATACAGGTGGCAGAAGCCCGCGATCTTGCCCATGCCGTAGAGCTGGCCGGCCTTCTCCTCGAAACGCCGGATGAGCAGCATCTCGCGGTAGAATTTCAGCATGTCGGCCTTGGAGGCCTTGGCGGGTACTTTTTTTGAACTCTTAGGTTTCGTGGCCATGCAACGTACCTCCCTGACCCCTTATGTCCCCGCAAAATTGCAGCGACAAGTCAGAGCATCGTTGTCAATTTGCAGAGGTGCGTTCCGGGGTGAGGAGAACGATCTCCCCCGGATAGACGAAAGCGAGCTTGTCGCGTGCCAGAGCCTCGACATAATCGGCATCAACGGACCCCGGCGTCAGCCGGCGGATGTCCATCTTAAGGCGTTCGATTTCTGCCTGCATGTACGCGAGTTCACGTTCACGCGTCTCAAGCTCGATCTGCGAATCAGTCCAACGGCCGAGGCCCTTCTCCCCCGCGAATGCGTGGTAGGCGAAATAGAGCACCAGAAGACTGAGCCCGAGAGCCTGAAGACGTGACACCATGGACTCACTGGTAAACGGCGGGGGTAACCAATCCCTTACCGGCCGAGCGCCGCCTTCAGCCGGAGGGCGCGCTCCTCGGGATTAGTCGCTGTCAGATCAAGCCATTGCCGGTCGATCAGGAAATATTCGAAATCCTCCGGCATCTGGGCGAAATCGAGCCGGACGGGCAGCAGCTTCCTTTTGTACTTGTCGGCAATGTAGATTTCGCGGCGCACATTGTCGGACTGGAACGCTTCAGCCGTGCACATCAGGCAGAACGTGTCCGAATCGCGAATCGCCCGGACGATCATCCCGGCCCAGTTGGTACCGGCCTGCAACTCTTCACGGTCGATCCAGACATCCCGCCCCGCCGCTTCCACTTCGGCGACCAGCGGATAGACGACCTCGCCATTGCTGCGCGAATAGGAGACGAACACCTGCGCGGGCGTTTCGTTGAAAAGGTCGTCTTCTCCGGCCAATTCGCTTGCAGCGGACTCGGAAACCGGCGGCGCCGGTGCCGGCGCGGCTGCGGCCATTTCAGGTTCGTCCGCTTGCGTGCTTTTCCGGCCGCCGAGAAAGCCGCCCAGCGCGCCGGCCACGCCGCCCCATGCGATTGCCGCTCCGCCGAGAAGTAGAACCGGCGCTGCCGGCATGGACAGGAATCCGAGCGAGACGAACGCGGCGGCCGCCACCAGTCCCACCACCAGGGCGGCGCCGGACGAGAATTCCGTTTTGCCTGAACGGCGCTTCGATTTTGGCGGCGATGAGCGCGTTTCCGCCTCGGCCTGGGGCGGGGCTGGATCCTCGCCCCCGCCCGGGCTTGCGGCTGCTTCCCGCCGCCGGGCTTCCATCGCCCGGTCTATCTCCTGCGCGGCTTCCACGATCTTCCATACGGCCGCGACGCGCGCCGGCGCGAACGTCAGGTCGATCGTCTCAATGTCACCCAAGCCGCGGGGCAGCAGGGAATGATCGAGCCGCGCGAAGATCAGCCGCCCTTCCGTCCACGCATCAATCGCGCGGTTCGTGAACAGGATCTGCTTTGAGGAAAACTGCACAGCTTTCGACCACAGCGCCAGCGTGATTTCCTGGTAGCGCGCCGGCGGATAAGCATACTTCTCGTCCGCGCGGCGCACCTGATAGCCGCGTTGTTTCAGCAACGCCTCTATCTCCGCCGCCGCAGCGGCGTCTGCGTCAGATGCCAACAGATAGATGAGGCGCATGCCGGAAGCCCCGTGCTCAGCCGATGAATCGCCTGTAACACGAAGAATTGCGCCGGTCGCGTTTCGGAAATTTAATCCAGGTTAGCCGGCGTTGATGCGCGAAAGTCCGGCATAAATCCCGATCGGGCCCAGTTCTTCCTCAATGCGGATGAGCTGGTTGTATTTCGCGATCCGGTCCGAGCGGCTGAGCGAGCCAGTCTTGATCTGCCCGCAATTCGTGGCAACCGCGAGGTCCGCAATCGTCGAATCCTCGGTTTCGCCCGAACGGTGGCTCATCACGGCGGTATAACCGTGGAGGTGGGCGAGTTCGACAGCGTCCAGCGTCTCCGACAGGGTGCCGATCTGGTTGACCTTCACGAGGATCGAGTTCGCGGCGCCGCGCTGCAGGCCCATCGCGAGCCGGTCCGGGTTGGTGACGAACAGGTCGTCGCCGACCAGCTGCACGCGGTCACCCAGCATTTCGGTCAGCGCGACCCAGCCGTCCCAGTCGTCTTCGGCCATGCCGTCTTCGATGGAGAGGATCGGATACCGGTCACACAGGTCCACGAGGTATTTGGCGAACTGCTCGGACGTCAGCGACTTACCTTCGCCGGCGAGTTCGTACTTGCCCTTCTTGTAGAACTCCGTGGACGCCGCATCCAGCGCCAGCGCGATGTCGTCGCCGGGGCGGTAGCCGGCCTTCTCGATGGCTTTCAGGATGAAGCCGATCGCCTCGTCCGTGGAGCCGATATTCGGCGCGAAGCCACCTTCATCGCCGACGTTCGTGTTATGGCCGGCGTCATGCAGCGTCTTCTTCAGGGCATGGAACACTTCGGCGCCCATGCGCACGGAATCCGCCATGCTCTCGGCGCTGACCGGCATGATCATGAATTCCTGGATGTCGATCGGATTGTCTGCATGTGCGCCGCCATTGATGATGTTCATCATCGGCGTCGGCAGTACGCGTGCATTGGCGCCGCCTATATAGCGGTAAAGCGGCATCGAGCAGGCTTCGGCGGCGGCTTTCGAGACGGCCAGCGACACGCCGAGGATGGCGTTGGCGCCGAGGCGGGATTTGTTCTCCGTGCCGTCGAGGTCGATCATCAGCATGTCGATCATGCGCTGATCGGTAGCGTCGAGGCCGGTGAGTTCGTTGCAGATCTCGCCGTTGACGGCGTCGACCGCTTTCAGGACGCCCTTGCCGCCATAGCGGGACTTGTCACCGTCGCGCTGCTCGTGGGCCTCGTAGGCCCCCGTGGAGGCGCCCGACGGCACAGCTGCGCGGCCGGTCGAGCCATCTTCAAGCGTAACATCCACTTCAACGGTCGGGTTGCCCCGGCTGTCGAGGATTTCGCGGGCGTGAATGTCGATGATTTCGCTCATGGAATCTGTCCTTCGCGGAGGCTGGCTACCGGGTTGCCGCAGGCGTTAGAGCGCGGCGCGATCCTCTGCAAGTCCCTTCGAACCCGCGCCTTTGCCGGCCGCCGGGCTGAAAGGTCCGAACAAGGCCCCTTTGGCCCGCCCCAGATGCCAGTTGAAGCCGTAGAGCCGCCCGAATACGCGAGCATCCGGTTTGGACCGGCCACCCAGCACAAGGCGCGGCCATATCCACGCGGCCCGGAGAAGCGAATCAGCGGCCATGCGCGCCCTTACCCGCCATCCGCGTGAAGCCTTCAGCGCGCGGATCGCCACGCCCCGGCCATGGTTCTGGGCCCGTTGCAGCATGAAGCCGAGATCCGTCTGGAAGTCCCGGACCATGTGGGACACGCGGGCCTCCGGCACGAACATCGATTTCGCCCCTTCGCGTTCCAGCCGGGCGATCATTTCCGACTCGTCGCCCAACGGAAACACCCGCTTGCCTTTTCTGACGACGGAACTTGGGCCGAGCACGAAAGGCCCCTTGAGAGACCGGAGCGCTTCGCCGTGGCGCAACATCATGTTCGGGCCGAAGATCGTATCCGCCCCGGTGACGAAGCCGCGCGGATACAGGGTGAAGGCAAACAGGTCCGCCTTGAGACCCGCTGAGGCCTCATACCAGGGGCCCACCGGATCAATCGGCAAGGGCATGATCGACCCACCAAAGATGCTCGCTTCAGGCGTCTCGTCTGCCGCCTGTTCGAGCTGTTGCAACCAGTCGGGTTCCGGGATGATGTCGTCATCCGTGATGACAACGAGGTCGCCCACCAGGTGCGCCAGAGCGGACGCCTGCGCCGCAGCTTTTCCGGGCTCGGCGCAGTGCACAAGGACCAGCGGCAGCTGGCCTGCCCACCCCGCCAGGATCGAGGCCGTCTCGTCGGTCGACCCGTTGTTGACGGCGAGGATGCGAACCGGCCGTTTGGGCGGCGAAACGCGTGACAACGCCTCGAGCATGCGAGGCAAGGTGCGGGCGCCGTTGTGCGTTGTGAACAGGATGTCGATCTGCTGTTTCATGGACGGTTGCATTCACGCGGAAGCCACCCGCGCGCTTTCAGCGGTTTCGCTGCAATACCCTTGCCGCAGACGCCGGGCCCGAAAAACACAAAACCCCGCCTTTTCAGGCGGGGCTTCGTCGATGCTGCGAACCGTGTCAGGTTCAGTCTGCCTGTGGCTCGAGGATCTGCTTGCCGCGGTAGACGCCTGTTTTCAGGTCGATGTGGTGCGGACGGCGAAGCTCGCCCGAGCTCGCGTCTTCGATATAGGTGTTCATGTCGAGCCGGTCGTGGGAGCGGCGCATGCGCGTGCGCGATTTCGACTTTTTACTCTTGGGGACGGCCATGGCACTGTTCCGGAATCTGGTTAGTCCGCGGACCCATGTGGAACGCGGGAAAGCGCGCCTGTTAACGCAGCCCGGACGCTCTGGCAAGCATCAAACGGCATGATTTTGAGGCCCTGACCTTCAAACGAAAATGGCCGGCCCGAAGGCCGGCCAAGGTATGCAAGAAGGACGCCGGTGCTTTACCCTGGCAAGAAACCTGATTGGCTCTGCACCGACAGCTTTGGTTAATAGAGGATTGAGTCTGAACAATGGCGCCTCAAGACCGTTGTGTGGCGTTCAGACACAAATCTCGCCTCTGACCCGCCTCACGGCTCCGCTCAGCCCCGCGCGACACCCCAATCCTTGAGGATTTCAGCGGTATGCTCGCCCGGGCCGGCGGGACGCCGCTGGATGGCGCCCGGCGTGGCCGAGAATCGCGGCGCCGGCGCAGGCTGCACCACGCCTTCGATTTCTACGAAGGTCTGGCGGTCCGTATTGTGCTTGTATTTGGGGGCTTCGGTCATCGACAGCACCGGCGCAAAGCAGATGTCCGTCGCTTCCATGATCCCGCACCATTCATCGCGCGTCTTGGTCTTGAACACGGCCATCAGCTTGGCCTTGAGTTCCGGCCACCTGGACTTGTCCATCTGGGAGTCCCATTCGGCCGCCGTGAGGCCCGCCTTCTCGCGCAGCAGCGCATAGAATTGCGGCTCGATCGAGCCGATGGCGACCCATTTGCCGTCCTTGGTCTCGTAGGTGTCGTAGAAGTGGGCGCCGCCATCGAGCATGTTGGCCTCACGGTCATCGGTCCAGATGCCCATGGCCTTCATGCCGTAGAACATGGTCGCCAGGCTCGCGGCGCCGTCCGACATGGCGACGTCCACCACCTGCCCCTTGCCGCCATTCTTCACGCTCAGGATGCCGGCCAGCAGGCCCATCGCGAGATACAATGCGCCGCCGCCATAGTCGCCGACGAGGTTCAGCGGCGGGCGCGGGCGCCCGTCACCGTCGCCCATCGCATGCAGCGCGCCGGTGATCGCGATATAGTTGAGGTCATGGCCGGCCGATTGCGACAGCGCGCCCGTCTGGCCCCAGCCCGTCATCCGGCCATAGACCAGCTTCGGATTGCGTTTCAGCACCTCGTCCGGACCGAGGCCGTTGCGCTCCATGACGCCCGGCCGGAAGCCTTCGATCAGGCCATCAGCCTTCTCCAGCAGCTGCAGTGCCACCTCGACATCCTTCGGATCCTTGAGGTTCAGCCCGATGGAGCGGCGCCCCCGGCTCATCACGTCTGCGGCGCGGCCCGGCCGGCCATCGCCCGGACGATCGATTCGCACCACATCCGCGCCAAGGTCCGACAAGAGCATGCCGCAGAACGGGCCCGGGCCGATCCCCGCAAATTCAACGATTCTGACGCCTGAAAGCGGTCCCTGGCCCATGATTATGCCTCCCAATCTTGCTGTGTTCGTGGCTGAGTTAGGCGAACTTTAAGTGTCAGGGCCGCAAAAGGAAGGGGTGCCGCCGCGTCGCGGGTGGACCTGTATTGGCGCGTTTCGCATGTCCGACCTCTCCTTCTTCGATCCCCCCATCGAAATCGCGGCGCAAAGCCCGCGCCTTGAGTTGATCGCCTCCCGCCTGCGGGCCAGCGGCATGCGCCCTTACCCCGCTAGCGCTCCGATCGATTTCTCCGCGCCCGATCCGCTGCTGATCGATATCGGCACCGCCACGCGCAGCACACTCGAAGCCCTGTCGCGCGCCGCCATGGTGCAGGTGCACCGGCCGGTCGTGCTGCTCGACACCTCGTCCGCGCATCTTCCGCATTCGGGCGAAACCATCATCCTGCGGCGCGACCAGGATCTCGCCGCTCTCAAAGCCCGCCTCACGGCCCTTGCCCGCCGCGCCAGCCGCCTTCGCGAAGCTGAAATCCGCCGCGACACCGCCAGCGTCCTTGGCGTGCGCATTCCGGCGGCTGACCTGAACGCCGTGCCGTCGCTGCTGTACATCGGCGAAGGCTCGCCCCTGTTCCTGTCGCTGCAAGGCCCGCTCAAGCGCCGGGGCGTTGACGTGACCGCCGCCATCAGCCGCGACACCGCGCGCCGCTATATGGCCGACCGCCGGTTCGCCGCCGCGCTGGTTGATCTTGAATCGTTTGGCGCCGCAGAGAGCATCATTGCCCAATGGATCGCCGAGGACAGCGGTCTCGGCGCCTTGCCGATCATTGCGCTGACGCATCCGGACCTGCCGCTCAATGATCGTCAGAACACCGTCATTGCTCTTGCCACGGAAGTGGTCGACGCAACCGGCCGGATGGCGAGCATCGTCTCGCAGGTCGAAACCGTCTGCCGCCGCCTCGTCGCCTTCGCGCCGGTCATGCCGCAGCCCTCTGAAGCCTCGATGCTGACGGACGACACAACCCGCCTCTTCAGCCAGCGCTTCATGGAAACCCATATCGCGCGCCAGATGGAAGTCTCGACCCAGCGGGCAGAGCCGCTCTGTGTGCTGACTTTCCGGCTGGACGCCTTCCTGGCCGGCACCGTCTCGGCTCAGCAGGAATTTGCCGATGTCATCCGGTCCCAGATCCGCGATACCGATTGCCCCGCCCTGCTGGCGCCGGGCACGTTCGCCGTCTCGCTGCCGGCGACACCTTTCCGGGGCGGCGTCCGCCTGGCGGACCGGATTTCGGAATTCTCGGCGGCCCACGCAAGAATCACGGGCACCGGCTTTGGCTGGCGCGTTGTCGAGCGGCGCGCTTATCACTCACCGCAAACACTGCTGAGCGCCGGGCTTACCGGCCCGCTCCTGCGCGCGCGTCTGGCGGCCTGACGCTAGTCCTCGCTGAGGAAACCGGTCGAGAGTTTCTTGCCCCATTTGTCTTCCGGCGCAGGTGCGCGCTTCTGGGCCATCTTGGCAACCGCATCCGCGGCCTCCGCCGAGGCAAGGCCGCACGCCGCTTCCAGCTCCTTCAGGAACGCCTTGACCAGCGGAATGCGCCGCTCGGGCGTACCGCCCAGGCCCGAATGTACAAGCTTGGAGTCCGGGCGCAGCTTCAGCTGGTTCGGACGTGAGCGGACAATCTCCATCAGGCGCTGCGGATCCATGATCGTATCGGGACGGAAAGCGATCACCGCTCCCTTCTCTCCCGCATCCAGCTTCGCAATACCCAATGTGCGGCACTGCACCTTGATCGCCATCACATCCAGCAATTGGCGCGTTTCGTCCGGCAGCGGACCAAACCGGTCGATCAGCTCGGCCGCAAAGGCCTCGCGGTCCTGCGCCGTGGTGATGTCCGACAGGCGCCGGTAGAGCGACAGGCGCACGTTCAGGTCTTCGACATACGCGTCCGGAATCAGCACGGCGACTCCGAGATTGATCTGCGGCGACCAGTCGTCCGCCACGTCTTCCTCGTCCTTCGCGCCGGCCTTCAGCGCCTTCACGGCATCTTCCAGCATCGACTGGTAGAGCTCGACACCCACTTCCTTGACCTGCCCCGACTGCTGGTCGCCGAGCAGGTTGCCCGCGCCGCGCATGTCGAGGTCGTGGCTCGCCAGCTGGAAGCCCGCGCCGAGGGAGTCGAGCGATTGCAGAACCTTGAGCCGCTTCTCCGCCGTCTCGGTGATCACCTTGTCGCGCGGCGTCGTGAAGTAAGCATAGGCGCGCAGCTTCGAACGGCCCACGCGGCCCCGCAGCTGGTAAAGTTGCGCCAGGCCAAACATGTCGGCACGGTGGATGATCAGCGTGTTGGCGCGCGGAATGTCGAGGCCGCTTTCCACGATGGTCGTCGACAGCAGCACATCATACTTGCCTTCATAGAAGGCCGTCATGATGTCTTCCAGCTCGCCCGCCGCCATTTGGCCATGCGCGACGATGAACGAGACTTCCGGCACATTGAGCCGCAGGAAACTCTCGATCTTGTCGAGGTCCTGGATACGCGGCGCCACGAAGAACGCCTGTCCGCCGCGATACTTCTCGCGCAACAGCGCCTCGCGCAGCGTGACCGTGTCCTCTTCGGTGATGTACGTGCGCACCGACAGGCGATCCACCGGCGGCGTCGCGATGATCGACAGGTCGCGGATACCCGTCAGCGCCATCTGCAGCGTCCGCGGAATCGGCGTCGCCGACAGCGTCAGCACGTGCACGTCGGATTTCAGCTCCTTCAGCCGTTCCTTGTGCTTCACACCGAAGCGCTGCTCCTCGTCCACGATCATGATGCCGAGCCGCTTGAACTCGACATCCTTGGTGAGAAGCGCATGCGTGCCGACCACGACATCGATGCTGCCATCGGCGAGCCCGGCGCGCACTTCGGCGGCGTCCCGTGCACTGACGAACCGCGACAGCGGCCGCACCACCAGCGGCCATCCGGCAAAGCGCTCCTCGAACGTCTTGAAGTGCTGGCGCGCCAGCAGCGTCGTCGGCGCGATCACCGCCACCTGCCGCCCGCTCATCGCCGCCACGAACGCCGCGCGCAGCGCCACTTCCGTTTTACCAAAGCCCACATCGCCGCACACCAGCCGGTCCATCGGCTTGCCCGAGGCGAGATCGCCGAGCACGTCCTCGATCGCCGACAGCTGATCTTCCGTTTCCTCGTACGGGAAGCGCGCCGCGAACTCCTCGTAGAACCCCTGCCCCGCCGAGATCGCGTCCGCCCGCTTGAGCTCCCGCGCCGCCGCGATCTGCATCAGCTCCGCCGCCATCTCGAGGATGCGCTTCTTGGCCTTCGCCTTGCGCGTCTGCCAGCCAGCGCCGCCTAGACGGTCGAGGTTGCCTTCTGCATCCTCCGAGCCATAGCGGCTGATCAGGTCGATGTTTTCGACCGGGAGGAAAATCATGTCCCCGCCGGCATATTCCAGCTGCAGGCAGTCATGCGGCGCGCCGGTCAGCTCCAGCGTGCGCAGGCCGACATACCGCCCGACGCCATGATCGACATGCACGACGAGATCGCCCGCCGTCAGCGCCGTCGCGTCGGTGATGAAGCTCGCCGTCTTGCGCTTGCGGCGCGGCGCGGCGAGGCGGTCGCCCAGCACGTCCGCCTCGGAAATCATCGCCACACCCGGCAGCGAGAAGCCCGCCTCAATCGGCACTTCGGCGACCGTGAAATCGGTCTTCTTCGCCGCTTCCAGCGTATGCACCTGCGCGAGGCCGGTGAGGCCGTGATCACCCAGCACGTTGATCAACCGGTCCGCAGACCCCGTCGACCAGGCCGCAAACACAACCGGCTTGCCGCTCGCATATAGCGCCTTGGCGTGATCGATCACCGTCTCGAAAATGTTGACGTCCGTACGCAGACGTTCCGGCGCAAAGTCGCGGCCCCGGCGCCCGCCCATGTCGAACGCGTTGGCCGTCGGCTCGCTCGCGCTGAAGCGTACAACCGCCCGGTCCGCGAGGCGCGCATCCAGCTCGTCAATCGTCAGGTAAAGCCGCTCCGGCGGCAGCACCTTGGCGGTGCGGATATCCCCGCCGCCGGCATCAAGGCGCGCCAGGTGATAATCGCTCGCCTGCGTCAGGCGCTCATGCGCCGCTTCAGTCGTCAGCGCGCTGAGCCCCCACAGCCCGCCCTCGCCGACATAGTCAAACAGCGTATCGAGATGATCGTGGAACAATGGCAGCCAGGCCTCGACACCCTGCCGCCGGATCGAGGCGCGCGCCGCCTCATACATCTGGTCGCCCGAGGGCGGCCCGAAAGTATCGAGGAACCGGTCGCGGAACCCGCTGAGCACCTTGTCGTCGAACAGGATCTCGCTGACCGGCGCAAACGTCACGCCCTCCGCCGCGCCCGTCGAACGCTGAGACTCGGTATCGAACGTCCGCAGCGTCTCCACCACATCGCCGAAGAAATCGAGCCGGTAAGGCTCGATCGCGGTCGGCGGGAAAATGTCGATGATCCCGCCCCGGATCGCATACTCGCCCTGCTCGCGTACGGTGCTCGAGCGCACATAGCCGTTGAAGGCGAGATACTCGGTGAGGTCAGCGGCCTTCACCGTCTGGCCCTTGCGCATCGAGAAGGACGACCGGCGCAGCGTCGCAATCGGCGGCACGCGTTGCACCAGCGAGCCCGCCGTGGTCACCACCAGCAAAGGCCCCTGCGCTGTTTCATACCGCGCGATCCGCGCGAGCCCCGCGCAGCGCCGCGCAGCCACGGCCGGCGTCGGGCTGATCCGGTCATACGGCAGCACATCCCATCCCGGCAGGTCCGCCTGCTCCAGCCGCGGCGAGGCGAACTGCGCCATCCGCCGCGCTGCCTGCGCCATCCGGTCGTCGCGCGCGACATACACGCCGATGCCTCCGCGCTTCATCAGCGCCTCGCAGAACGTGATCACGTCCGCGCCAAACGGCGCTCCGGCAAAAGCGGCAGGGCCGCTCAGTGATTTCAGGAAATCAGCGGGGGTCATCAGGCTACCTTTTCACCCGGCCTCAGCCGGATTGCGCGGCGTAGCGGAATGCGATCAGCTGGTCCAGCACCGGACCCGCATGCTGTGCCGGTACCTGTTCCTGCCCGATCAGCCAGGCATAAACTTCCCAGTCCGGCACGTTCAGCAGGCGCTCGAACTCGTCGAGGCCGGCCGCGTCCAGTGATTCGAGTGTGGCATCGGCAAAGCTGCCGATCAGCAGGTCCATCTCGCGGAAGCCCCGCCGCCAGGCCCGGAACTTCAGCTTGTTGCGGCGATTTTCGTCAGTCATGGCGTTGATCCGGGAGGCGATTTTTCGATTGGACTGTCCACAAGCACTTGTAGACGGTTTATGGACGGGGAAACCCCGCCTTGTGCAACATCTTAGACCCATATCGGCAGGGGGAAACAGCAGCGCTGATTGTGCCGCACCCCGGCTGCGCCTAGCTTGCTGAAACCATGCGCGACGAGCGACTCTTCCCGCTGTTTGCCGGCCTCGACACGCTGAGCGGCGTCGGGCCCAAGCTGCTGCCCGTCCTGCAGCGTCTGTGCGGCGGCACCACGGTCTGGGACCTTCTGCTCCATCTGCCCGAGCGCTGGCTCGACCGCCGCGTACGAGCAACGTTCGACAAGACCGTTCCGGGCGAGGTCGCCACCGTGCGCGGCGAGGTCATCGTCCACCACGCGCCGTTCAGCGACAAGTCGCCCTACCGGATCCAGCTCGGCGACGAGTCGGGCTTCCTGACGCTCTCGTATTTCCGCGCCGATCCGCGCTGGCTGAAGTCGCAGTTCCCGGTCGGCGCCACGCGCATCGTGTCGGGCCGCGTCGAAGATTACAAAGGCGAGCGCCAGATCACGCATCCGGATTTCGTGGTCGATCCCGCCAAGGGCGACGCGCCGCCGGAAGTCGAGCCGATCTATCCCCTCTCGGCAGGCCTCACCAACCGCCGGGTACACACCTTCGCCCTGCAGGCCCTGAAGGCCGTGCCGGAAGGCCTGCCCGAATGGTGCGATCCGCATCTGGTTCGCCTGCGCGGCTGGCCCGGTTTCGCCGAGGCGCTGGCGATCCTTCACGCGCCGACCCGCTATGACGAAGACGAGTTTGCCCGCGCCCGCGAGCGGCTCGCCTATGACGAAGCCCTGGCGCGGGCCTCGGCCTTCTCGCTGGCCCGCGCAGCCCGGAAGGCGCGGCGCGCACCGATCATCAAATCCGATCCGAAATCCGAAGCGCGCTTCATCAAGGCCCTTCCCTACACGCCGACAGGCGCCCAGCTGCGCGCGGGCGAGGAAATCCGCCGCGACCTCGCCAGCGGCTCGCCGATGCGCCGCCTGCTGCAGGGCGATGTCGGTGCCGGCAAAACGCTGGTTGCGGCAATGGCGGCGGTGCAGGCAGCGGTCAACGGCTACCAGTCAGCCTTCATGGCGCCGACCGAAGTGCTGGCCCGCCAGCAATACGACACGCTGGACAAGCTGCTCTCGCCGCTCGGCTATACCGTCTCGGTTCTTTCCGGCCGCGACCGCGGCAGCGCCCGCGAAGGCACGCTGATGGCGCTCGCGGATGGCTCCATCCAGATCGTGGCCGGCACGCACGCGCTTTTCCAGGATGCTGTGTCCTTCCGCAATCTTGGCCTGATCATCGTCGACGAGCAGCATCGGTTCGGCGTGACCGACCGCATGCGCCTCGTCGGCAAATCCGATAGCCCGCATATGCTGGTGATGAGCGCCACACCGATCCCGCGCACCCTCGCGCAAGCCGTGCACGGCGATCTCGATGTCTCGATCCTTGACGAGAAACCTCCGGGCCGCAAACCGGTCGAAACGCGCGCCATTCCCGATACGCGGATCGAAGAGATCATCGAAGCGGTCGGCCGCGCGTTGAAACGCGGCGAGCGCGCTTTCTGGGTCTGCCCCCGCGTGGATGTCGATGAAGACGACTCCTCGGCGGTCGCGCGGCATGCGGCCCTGCAGGACGAACTCGGTGTGCGCGTCGGCCTCGTGCACGGACGGTTGAAGGCGTCCGAAAAGGATACCGCGCTGGAGGATTTCCGCTCCGGAAAAACCCGTGTTCTGGTCGCGACCACCGTCATCGAGGTCGGCGTCGATGTGCCAGAAGCCACGATCATGGTGATCGAGCGCGCCGAAGGCTTTGGTCTCGCCCAGCTGCACCAGCTGCGCGGACGCGTCGGGCGCGGCGAGCGCGCCTCCTTCTGCATCCTGCTCTACCGCCCGCCCCTCGGGGAGACTGCGCGAGAGCGTCTCGACACCTTGCGCCGCACCGAGGATGGCTTCGCGATTGCCGAGGCCGACTTCCGTCTCAGAGGCGCCGGCGATGTGCTCGGCGTGCGCCAGGCCGGCGCAACGGAATACCGTGTGCTGGAAATGTCGCGCCATGCCGCATTGCTCGAAATTGCCGGCAAGGATGCTGAAGCTGTCATCGCGGCGGATCCCAAAATGACAGGCGACCGCGCCAAGGCTCTTCGTCTTGCGCGGGAGTTGCTCACCCCGCGCGTCAACGCGGAAACCGAGTCCCAATCCTGAGACCTACTTGCCGGTGACAACCGGGGCGACTGGTCTCGGGTACTCCGGATACACCAGACCGCCGGACAGGATCAGCTTGGCGCCTTCCTCGATGGACATCTCGAGACGGATGACATCTTCCTCCTTCACGAAGAGCAGGAAGCCCGATGTCGGGTTTGGCACTGTCGGCACAAACACGGTGATGAAGTTCGGCCCCAGCTTGTGCGCAGGCTCCGCCTTTGCGGTACCCGCGACAAATCCGATCGCCCAGCTTCCCGACTTGGGATACTCGACCATCACAATTTCCTTGTACTGCCCGGCCGAGTTGCTCTGGAACACATCCCGGATCTGTTTGAACACGGAGTATACCGAACGCACCACCGGCACCCGGGTCAGGATGCGGTCGGTCAGCGACACGAAATAGCTGCCGAGAATGTTGGTCGCCACAGCGCCGAGCAGCGTCAGGAAGATCAGGAGGATCAGCAGACCGAAGCCCGGCACGGCATAATCAAGATACGTCTCCGGCCGCAGCGCCGGCGGGATGAGCGGAACCACCCGGCTGTCGATCAGGTTGATCAGGGCTTCGAGGATGATGAACGTCGCGACAATCGGCAGCGCGATCAGCATGCCGGCAACAAACCGTTCCCGCAGCCAGCTGAGCAGCCCCTGCTTGACAGGTTCGACGGCGACGCCGAGTGGATCATCAGGCTTGATGTTCTCGCTCATTTCTTGATTCTCCCAGAGGCAGCGCCTTCCTCAGCGTTACCGCTTGGCGTGTGCCTTCTTCCGCGCAATTGTGGCGAAGATGGGAAACGGAATCGAGATCGAAAAGCCCCTGACTGCTTGGGGGATCGACCATTTCGGCGCGGGCAGCCGCGTTGAAGGGCTTAAACGCCTGTCCGGCGGCGCAAGCCAGGAGACATGGGCATTCGACGTGGCCGCACCAGACGGGACGCACGCCCTGATTCTCCGCCGCGCACCGGGCGGTGTTGCGGCGGCCCGCAGTTCTGAAGCCGTCTCGCTGGCCACCGAAGCCGCCTTGCTGGGCGCCACCTCGAAAGCCGGCGTCCGCGTGCCGGAAGTGTTGCACGTTTCGGCCCCGGGCACGGCGCTTGGTGAATCCTTTGTCATGCGGCGCGTCGCGGGCGAAACGCTTGGCCGCAAGATCCTGCGCGACGATGAATTCGCGACCGCGCGCACCCGGCTGACGCGCGACTGCGGCGAAGCCTTGGCCGGCATCCACGCCATCCCGGCCGCGGGTCTTGTCGATCTGCCCCGCAGTCTCGGCGAAGACCAGATAACGAAATACGAAGCGATCTATCGCGGCTTCGGCATGCCGCGCCCCGTGCTCGAACTGGCCTTCGCCTGGCTCAAGGCCAACGCCCCCACCCCCGCCGCGCCGGTGCTCGTGCACGGCGACTTCCGGCTGGGAAACCTGATCGTCGACGAAAACGGCCTCGCCGCCGTGCTGGACTGGGAACTCGCCCATATCGGCGACCCGCGCGAGGACATCGCCTGGGTCTGCGTCAACTCCTGGCGCTTCGGCCACAGCGAGAAACGCGTCGGCGGCTTTGGCGACCTGCCGGAAATGCTGGACGCCTATGCAGCCGCCGGCGGCGCACGGTTCACGCCCGCCGAGATCGACTGGTGGGAAATCCTCGGCAGCCTGAAATGGGGCGTGATGTGCATGATCATGTACTCCGCCTACAAGACCGGCGCCGACCCGAGCGTCGAGCGCGCCGCCATCGGCCGCCGCGTCTCGGAAAACGAGATCGACCTGATCAACCTGTTCGAAGGGCTCGGCCGCCATGCATGACGCACCCTCCGCCAAGGAACTCATCGAGGCCGTCAAGGCCTTCATCGACAAGACCGCCGCGCCGCAGCTGACGGGCCACGCCGCCTTCCATGCCCGCGTCGCCTCGAATGCGCTGGCCACGGTGCTGCGCGAGCTGGAGATTCGCCCCGCCGCCGAAGCGGAGGAAAAAGCCCGCCTTGAAGCGCTGCTCGGCTCGACCGGCGACAGCGCCAACGCCCTGAACGCCCAGCTCTGCGACGCGATCCGCACCGGCAAGATGGACCTTTCCACAGCGGGCCTGTTGCCACATCTCAAATCAACCACAATTGCCCAATTGTCTGTCGATCAACCGGGTTATTCCGGACTGCGGTCCGCGGCCCGCTGACACCGGGATTGGCTTGATATGAATCGAAAAATCGCTGTCGCCCTGATTGCCGTCCTGCTGGCGATTGCTGCCGGCGCCATCCTCTGGTCGATGCGTGAGGCGCCGGTGGCCACAGGCCCGGCCGTCCCGACCTTCGACTACGCGGCGGAAGACAGCTGGGCGGTGAAGCCGGACCTGCCGCCGCCCGCCGTCTGGGAGACCGGATGGGAAGTCGATGTCGTCATCCTGTCGGCCGCAGCCGCGCTCGAAATCAGCGACAAGGTCGCCCTCGAAAACCGCCGCGGCAACGCGGCCGAGGAACTCGAAGACCTTGGCGCAGCGTTCGACAAGATCGGCCCGGTCTACGCCCCCTATCTCCGGGCGGCGAGCCTCGATGCGGACATAGCCGCTGCGCTGTCCGAATATCTCGCCACCCACAATCGCGGCCGGGCCCTCCTGATCGCCGCCGATCACCCCATCCCCGCGACGCTGCTGCCGGCCTTCGAAAGCGACGCGCTCCTCCGCGACCGGTTCGGCGGCGTCCTCTTCTACGGCGAGAGCGCCACCGGCACTGGCCTCGCCGAAGGCGTCACCAGCGCCGCTCTCTGTTCGCGCCGCTACAAGCCCGAACAGGGCTGCGTCGCCGCGGTCGATCTCCGCCGCGCCGGCGGGAAGTACGAGATGTCGGGCGGCGGCACGCTGACCAACGGCCTCGTCGCCTGGCTGAACGACCACACCTCCAAGCTCGCCGAGCCGCTCGGCGACCTGGAAGAAATCGAAATCATCGAGATCCGGAAACCGGGCGAGACCGAATAGCTTACGCGTTCTGCTGGCTTTCCGGCGCAGCGCGTTTGAACGGCTCAAGTGCGCGGCACGCCTCATCCAGCGCCACAAGGCGCGGAAAGGCCGACAGGTCCGTCTCGAACCGCCTCGCATTCGCCACTTGCGGAACGAGCACGATTTCCGCGAGGCCGGGCGTATCCCCGAACAGGAACGGCCCCGGCGCCAGCTCCGACGCCATGGATTCCAGCGCCGCAAAGCCGCGCAAGATCCAGTCCTGATACCAGCGCTTGATCGCCGCTTCATCGGCGCCGAAGTCCTTCCGCAGCACCGCCAGCGGACTGAGATTGTTCAGCGGATGGATATCGCACGCAATGACATCGGCGAACGCGCGCGCCTGCAGTCTCTGCCACGGATCTTTCGGAAGCAGCGCCGGCCCCTGCATCGTCTCGTCAATCCATTCGATGATCGCCAGCGACTGGCCCGCGACCTGTCCGTCCACTTCAATCGCCGGAACCCGCATCTGCGGATTCACGCTGCGGTATTGATCCGTAAGCTGTTCATCCGTGCCCGGCAGGATATTGACCGGCACCGATTCAAATGCCGCGCCTTTCAGGTTCAGCGCGATGCGCACCCGGTAGGCCGCAGAGGAGCGCCAGTAATCGTAGAGCCGGATCACAGCAGCGCGTCCAGTTCGAGGATTTCCAGCAGCGCCTCGCGCGCGATCCGGCACTCATCCGCGAACTTCGGATCTGCAAGGTCAGCCGGTGCCAGCCGGTCCCGGTAGGTGGACCGCACGCAGGCCTGCAGGTCGTCTATCAGTTCTTCATCCAGGATGACGCCCTGATGGCACGACGCGAGTTCATCCTCGGTCATCACGACCCGAAGGCGAAGGCAGGCCGGACCGCCGCCATTGCGCATGGATTGGCGCACATCAACAAACTGCACCCGCCCGATCGGCCCGTTCGCGCGCACCAGCCGCTCGCAATACGCGCGCGTCGAGGCCGTGTCCTGCGTCTCCCCCGGCGCAATCAGCACCAGCCGGTCTTCATCCGGGAACTGAAGGAGTTGCGAGTTGAACAGGTAGGACGAGATCGCATCCGCAAGCGGCACTTCCGATTCCGGCACCATGACCGGCTTCAGGTCAAACCGCCCTTCGGCCGCACGCCGGAGCGCGGCGAGCGTTCCGGCCGTGTCTTCAAAGGCGTACTCATGGAAAAACAGCGTATCCAGCGCGCCGACGCAGACAACATCATTGTGAAAGGCGCCCGCTTCGATGGCACGGCGCGACTGTCGCGCAAAGACTGCGCGTGCCCCGTCCAGTTCATGCGAGCGCGCGATGGATTCGGACGCAAGCCGGGTCTGGCGCGCCGGAAACCCGGCAGCGGACTCGCCGGTGTCCCGGCCATACACGAACAGCTCCACCCCCGCTTCGCCATGTTCCGCGCACAGACGGACATGATTGGCCGCGCCCTCATCGGCAAAATCCGCATGCGCCGGCAGCGCGCCATGGACCGCGAAGCGGTCTTCGCCGGGAAAGATCGAGATCAGCGTGGCCGTGGTGTCCGGATGCTCGAGGCTGCGATGCAGCATGGTCGAGAGATTGGCGGGCGTGAAATGGAGCCGGCCATCCCCCGTATCGGCCGACGGCGACACCGTCGCGGCGTTGGCAGTCCACATGCTGCTGGCGGAATAGGCCGCCTTCAGCAGGCGCGGCGACGTGCGCGTAGCGGCTTCGATCATCTGCGCGTCGGATCCGGAAAATCCAGCCGCCGCAAGCAGGTCGAAACTCGGCCGCGCCAGCGGCGGCAGCACGCCTTGCACGAGCCCGGCGCGCACCAGCGTGCGCATCTTCTCAAGGCCCTGCACCGCCGCCTCGCGCGGGTTCGACACGTCGCCCGCATTGCGCGCGCTGGCGAGGTTGCCATCCGACAGGCCGCCATAATTGTGGCTGGGCCCGATCAGGCCATCAAAGTTTACTTCGATAGCATCGCTCATGCGGTCGCCTCGACAATCCAGATGGCCGCCTTGAGCCGGGTGCGCCCTTCGGCGTCTGCCAGCCCCGCGACGCGCGCCACCAGCGCCGCCTTGATCTTTTCTGGATCAAGTCCCTGCTCCGAGATCGTACGCGACAGCGGCCCGATTTCCAGCATGAACTCCGCCGTCTCCGGCGCGGTCGCGCCCGGCAACTCGATCTGCCCGTCCCACGGCGAAATCCGGACATCCTTCCAGCCCGCTTCCGTCAGTATACGGTCTATGTGCTCGCGCTGGCCAAAGGCGAACGGCCCCGGCGCGCCGGGCTCGGGCGGCTTGGGCGCCTCGCGCAGGAACGGCATCGCCGCGATGATCGGCGCCAGCGCCCATTCATTCTCGGCAAGCGGTCTCCAGCAGACGAAGGCCAGACGCCCGCCCGGCGCGGCGCCCTTGCGGATATTGGCAAAGGCCCGGACGGGATCGGCAAAGAACATCACGCCGAAGCGCGAGACGATTAGGTCCGCAGCCGCTTCCGGTGTCCATTCCGACGCGTCTGCCACAACAAACCGGGTGCCGGGCGCACTGACAGCCGCGCGCCGGCGCGCCACCTCGATCAGCGGTTCCGATACATCCACGCCGGTCGCAATGGCCCCCTTGCCGGCCACGGCGAGTGACAGGGCGCCGCCGCCGCAGCCAATGTCTGTCACGACTTCCCCCGCCTTGGGCTTTGCAGCGTCCATCACCGCATCGAGATACGCCCGGAGCATCTTGTCCAGCCGGTCCGCATCGCGCACCCATTTCTGGCCCGCCGCGCCGTTCCAGTAGTCGATCTGTGCCGTGTTATCCATTGTGTACCTCTCAGGCCGGAAATCCCGGCGCCGTCATCCGCGCCGCCTTGGGTGCAAGCTGGCTCGCCTGCGGCCAGGCGCAATAGTCCGCCGCGTAGTAGGCCCCCGGACGAAAATTGCCGGACAGGCCGGGCCCGCCGAACGGCATGGAGCCACTCGCACCTGCCGTCAGGCGATTGCGGTTCAGCACGCCCGCCCGCATCTCGCGGTAAGCGCGGTCCCACAGCGCATCGTCATCGCAGACAAGTCCGCCCGACAGGCCATACTTGGTGGAATTCGCGCGCTCGATCGCCGCGTCAAACGTCTTTACCCGGACGACCTGCATCAGCGGGCCGAACAATTCCTCATCCGGGAACCCGGACGCGCCCGTGACATCCACGATCCCCGGCGACACGAATCCGCCGCCCCGGTCCATGCCGGTGAGCGCCAGCACGGGCGCTGCGCCATGCGAGACCAGCTTGTCCTGGAAAGCAATCGCCTGATCGCGCGCCTTCTCCGACACCAGCGGCCCCATGAAAATCTCGGGCTCGTTCCAGGCGCCGACCTTGAGCTTGAGCGCCCGGTCCACCATCGCCTCGATCACGCGGTCGCCAAAGCGCCCCTCCGGCAGGATGATCCGCCGCGCGCAGGAACAGCGCTGACCCGTCGTCAGGAAAGCCGATTGCGCCGCAATGTCTGCAGCGGCCTCGACATCGGCCGGCTCCCAGATGATCAGCGGATTGTTCCCGCCCATCTCGAGCGCGAGGATCACCTCCGGCCGCCCGGCGAAATGCCTGTGGAAGAAAACGCCGGTGGCCGCAGAGCCTGTGAACAGCAGCCCGTCGATCTCCTGATCGATCAGCGCCGCGCCGGTCTCGCGCCCGCCCTGGACAATGTTGAGACAACCCGGCGGCAGGCCAGCCGCGGCGAAACACTCCGCCATCAGCGCCGCCACGCCCGGCGCCAGTTCGGACGGCTTGAACACGCAGGTATTGCCCGCCAGCAGCGCCGGAACGATATGCCCGTTCGGCAGATGGCCCGGAAAGTTGAAAGGCCCGAATACCGCCATCACGCCGTGCGGGCGATGCGTCAGCTGGGACGAGCCGAACGCCGCGGCCTCCGTCTTCTCCCCCGCCCGCTCCTTCTGCGCGGCGATGGAGACGCCGATCTTGGCCTTCATCGTCGCTGCCTCGCCGCGCGAGTCCCACAGCGCCTTGCCCATGTCGCGGCTGATCACCTCGGCGATGGCTTCCGCGCGCTGTCCGATTTCATCCGCATACCGCTCAAGGATGGCAGTGCGTTCTGCCTGCGGCCGGCGCGACCAGTCCCGGAATGCCTTGCGGGCGGATGCCACGGCTTCGGCGACTTCTGCGCCGTCCGCTGCGGCGCCCTGCCACGTCACCCCTCCGGTCGCCGGGCACGTCTTGGCGAACCTTGCGCCGCGCCCGCCGCGCCATTGTCCGTCGATATAGACGCCGTCCGCCATCATTTGCTCCGTACCCAGACCCTTGCCGGCGCGCCGGGCTTCAGTTTCAGCGCGTCCAGCACATCCGGCGAGGCTACCAGCCCCGCCTCTCCGCGCTTCAAGAACTTGCCCAGCGTGACCCGGAAATCCGGCAACCGGTTGCTCGACAACATCCCCTGCCGCGCATCCCCGTCCCCGGCCGTCTCACCCGCCTCGACCGTCACCATCCGGCTTTCCTGGATCGTTCGGATATGCCGGCGCTGCGCCGCCACCAGCGGGCCGCCATCAAAGATATCCACCGTCCGGTCAAACTCGAAGCCTTCCCACTGCAGCAGCTTGTACGCACCTACGCCGTCCGAATGGCAGCGGCCAATCACTTCGCGCGCTTCCGGCGGCAGCAGGTCCACATAGATCGGATAGCGCGGCATCAGGTCGACGATGAACTGGTTGTCCGTCGTCGCCGACAGCTTGTCCGCATCCGCAAAATCCATCCGGAAAAAATGCCGTCCCAGGCATTCCCAGAAAGGTGACGTACCCTGATCATCGACAACGCCGCGCAGCTCCGCCAGCACCTTGTCGCTGAAACGTTCCGGCGCCGCCGCCATCAGCAGGTAGCGCGACTGCGCGGCCAGCCGCCCCGCCCCGCCGCCGCGGTGATCCGGCTTCAGGAACAACGTGCCGACTTCCGTGAAGCCGACATATTCATTCGTCAGCACCAGCGCGTCCATGTCGAACCTCAGGTTGCCCGCCGCATGGCTCGCCTGCGCCAGCGTGATGATGCGGTAGTTGAAGAAGGGCTGGTCGATCCCCGTCCCCGCCTTCACCGCCGAACACCCGACGACCTGACCGGTCTCCACGTGTTCCATCATCATCAGGTATTTGCCGAACTGCAGGTTGCGCTGCCGGCCGTTGAAGGCGCGGTCGGATTTCTCCAGCCGCTCCCGCAGGATCGGCTCATCCACCGGCAGGCTCGTAAATCCGGGTCCGGATAATTCCGCCAGCTGGGTCAGCGCGTCCAGATCATCCAGCCGCGAGGGACGCATCACATAGGTCGTCGCCATGGTCAGCGCCCCATCAGGTCCTTGATGCGCCGCCCGTCAAGCCGGCCATCCGCAATCCGGTTCAGGAGCAGCGCGGAGAGAAGCGCGCGTTCCGGAAAGCTCTCTGTAATGACGAACTCGTCGTTCGAATGAATCCGCCCGCCCCGCACGCCGAGCGTATCGACATTCGGCACGCCCGCCGCAAAGATATTGTTGCCCTCGCACACACCGCCGGTATCGACGAACTCGATGTCGAGCCCGATCGCGCGCCCCGTGGCATGCACGGCGTCGAACAGAGCCTGCTGCGCGCTGTTGCGCGGTTTCGGCGGGCGGTAGAACCCGCCGTGCAGGTGACCGTGAATACCGTCGCGAGACGTCGCCTTCTCGAACAGGCGTTGAACCTGCTGCGTCGCCCATTCCGCCGCCTGCTGATCCGGCGCGCGCGCGCCGAACCGGACGATCGCCAGGTCCGGCACGATGTTGACCGGCGCTCCGCCATCGATCGAGCCGACATTGAACGTCACGCCGCCGAACTGGCTGTTCAGGGCTTCAAGTCCGACCACCAGCTCTGCCGCCGCTTCGATGGCGCTGCGGCCCTCCTCCTTGGCGCGGCCCGCGTGCGCGGCGCGGCCGTGCAGCACGATGTCGAACACCGCCGAGCCCTTGCGCCCGCCGGCCATCGCGCCGGTTTCCATCGCCGGCTCATACGTCATGCCGATCAGCGCACCTGAAGAGGCCGCGCGGCGCAGCGCTTCGTTGCTGGAAAAATTGCCGATCTCTTCATCCGGGGTCAGAACAATCCGGTAGCCCAGCGTGTCCTTCAGGCGCCCCGCTTCGAACGCTTTCAGCGCCTCGAGCATCACGCAGATGCCGCCCTTCATATCGGCCATGCCGGGGCCATTGATGGTGCCGTCCTCGCGGTCGGTGACCGTTTCGAAAACACCCGGTGCAAACACCGTGTCATAGTGGCCGGACATCACGACCTGCACGGGCGCCTCCGGGCGCGAAGTGATTTCGACGATCGGGCCGGAATGCGTTTCCGTCACCTTGCCGTCGGCGCCCACCGCTTCGAATCCGGGCCCCTGGACCAGCTGGATGTCCGCCTCAAGCGCCGCAAATGCATCCGCCAGCAACGGTGCGAATCGCTTCAGCCCGTCGGTGTTCAGGCTGCCGGTATTGTGCGCCGACCAGCTGCGGGTGCGCGCCAGCATTCCGGCGGCACCGGCATACAGGCGCTCGCGCGCGGCTTCATCATCGGCGGATAGCTTGGTGAGGTCTGTCATGGGCCCCTTGGTTTCACAGGTAGAACAGGGCGGCAAGCCTTGGCCGCGAACCCCAAAAACAAAAACGGCCCGGCAAACTGCCGGGCCGTCTGATTTGCAGGTCTTCCAGTGGTTACTGGACGACGATCGTGACTTCCGAACGACGGTTCAGCGGCTCGCGCACGCCGTCATTGGTTGCCTTGGCAAGGGCGGTTTCGCCTTTACCCGACTTGTCGATCGTTGCCGTGATGCCGGCAGCGGACAGGGCTGCTGCAACGACGTCTGCGCGGCGAACCGACAGGGCTTCGTTGTAAGCGGTGCCGCCCGACGTGTCGGTGTGACCGACGATCGTAACGGAACCCGCGGCGCAACCGGTGCCGGCTGCGATGTTCGCAACAGCCTGGTCGATAACCGCAGAAGCCTGGCTCGTCAGGTCCGAGCGATCCCACTCGAAGTACACGACGAACTGCTGGTTGAGGGCCGAGCATTGCTGCGCAACGGTCTCGGTCGTTTCCACGGGCGGAGGCGGTGGTGGCGGCGGAGGCGGCGGCGGAGGCGGCGGTGGCGGTGGGGGCGGCGGAGGCGCCGGCGGCGGCGGCGTCACGCCGAAGGCGTAGCGCAGGCCGATGGTTGCCGTATGGTCCGTGTAGTCCACGTCGTAGTTCTGGCCGCTGTGCTTGCCGTCGAACTCAAGGTCTTCAGCGCTGAAATACTTGTAGCCGAGATCCAGCGACAGGCGATCAGAGATCTTGAAACCGATGCCGGCGAGACCTTGCCAGGCCAGGCCCGTCGCGGTGTCGGCAAAGCCGTTGGTTGCGCTCTGGTTCGGTGCAATGCCGATCGAACGGTTAGAAGCCTTTGCGCGAATACGCGTGCCGCCGACGCCAGCGCCGATGTATGGTTTGACGGTGCCATCTTTGTTAAAGTCGTAGATACCGTTGGCCATCAGGTCCATGACGGTTACGTAGCCGCTAGGATCGACGGCCGTGCCGGGAGCCGTGCCGCCGATGACGCGCGGGACGTCCAGGTCGCCAGTGCGGTAGCCGATCACGCCTTCAAAGCGCAGGCCGTTGTCGAAGCCGTAGCCAAGACCAACGCCGCCGCCGAGCATTTCGGAAGTATCCGAATCGCCAGCCAGCTTGCCGTTGATCGATGCCGTCGCGTCGTGATCGACGCGGCCTTCAAAGGTGTAGGAGAGGTCGGTACGGCCGTACCAGCCCTCGGCGTGGGCGCTGAGGCCGGCAGACGCAAAAGCGGCCGCGGCAGTCGCGCACATAAGAGTTTTCTTCATACTCAATCCCCTTCTGTGTGCCGAGGGCGGGATTGCCATCGGCCGCAGGATGATACGGATAGAACCGCATATCCGCGTGTTAATCCGTTTTTGCAGAATCTGCGAGCGAATTCCGGGTTAAAATAACCATTCGCCGTGGAAAAGTCCGCATACCGCGACCCTTTTGCAACACGTGTACTAACCTGCGTCAATGCCGCAATTTGCTGCAAATACAAGGAACGGGGGGATGGTACCGCCTCCCCGGCTTGAACGGGGGACCTCTGGTTCCACAAACCAGCGCTCTAACCAACTGAGCTAAGGCGGCAATCGGATTTCGGCATACAGGCGAGGGGCCCTCGATTCAAGGCCGTGCGCGTACCGGTTAGTTGATTCTCAGACCTTCACGACCTGGTCGAATTCCAGATCCACGGGCGTGCCGCGGCCGAAGATGGACACGGTCACCTTGAGGCGGCCACTGGCTTCGTCGATTTCCTCGACGGCGCCTTCGAAGCCCTGGAACGGGCCATCGTTGACCTGGACCTGCTCGCCGATCTCGAAGGTGATCCGGGCGCGGGGGCGTTCGGCCGCCACGTCGGTCGACTTGCCGAGGATCCGGTCGACTTCACGCTGGCGAACCGGGAGCGGCTTCTTGCCGCCCTCTGCGCCGAGGAAACCGGAGACTTTCGGGGTGTCCTTGACGAGGTGGTAGATGTCGTCGGTCAGCTGGGCCTTCATCAGCACGTAGCCGGGGAAGTAGCGCCGCTCCACGGTCTTCTTTTTGCCGCGGGCAACCTCGACTACTTCCTCGGTCGGCACTTCAATCTCTTCAATGAGGTGCGTCAGGCCCTTGCGCTCGGCCTGCTCTCGAATCGTGCCGGCGACCTTCTTTTCAAAGTTCGAATAGGCGTGGACGATATACCATTTGGCTTCAGGCATGGGCCGAGAGCGCTCCTGTTGATCTGGATTCGCGGTAAGCACCCTCAGGCGCCCCGAACGAAGTTCACGAACATCATTATGACTTGATCGGCCAGGAAAAGGAAGATTGCGATCAGGATCGACATGATGATCACGAAGATCGTCGCCTGAATGGTCTCCTGACGGGTGGTCCAGGTCACCTTGTTGCCTTCCGCGCGCACCTGCGCGAGGAAAGTCAGGGGTCCTACCATCTTTTTCTTCTCTTTCGGCGCTTGTGGCGCCTTTGTCGGCTTTTCGGCCATCATAATCACTCGTTTTTCAAAGGCGGGCGATTAGCCCGTTTACAGGCGCGCGTCCACGGAAATTGTGCAGGATGTGGCGCTGGCCTTCGATGTGGGCACTCCGGGCCTCGAGGCAAGGGGGCAAACGCTTCGGCGCCAGGCTCCGCTCAACCGGAGGGCGATCCCTGACCTTCAGAAGGCGCGGTGAATTGTCAGCGATGCCGGCATGGAGTGGCTTTCGTTGTGGATGTTCAGACGCGCGAAAGCGACTTCCGGCGTGCGCCAGACTGGCCGCCGGAGACGCCGCTTCCCTGCGACGCAACGATAAAAAATGATAAAAGCTCCACGTCCCGCGAGAATGCGTGATCAGCGAATGGGACCAAAACTGCGTGCCGGCATACCCGGAATATCCACCGTGACAGCGAAAAGGCTGCCCGAGAGCGGCCTCGAGTCGAGCTGCGGGAAGCTCAGTCCAGCCCGCGACGTCGTGATGAACAGCGTCCGCATATCCTCGCCGCCCAGCGCACACCCCGTTGGCAAAGGCGCGGCCAGCACGATCACCCGGTCCACATCCCCCGCCGGCGTAAACCGGACCACACGGGAGGCCCCATGCAGGCAGGTCCAAAGCCCGCCCTCCTGATCGACCGCCGATCCGAACGGCATGCCGCCCAGTTCATGCGTGAACGCGAAGGTCCGACGCCCTGTAACGGCGCCAGTTTCCGGGTCAAAATCGTGCGCGAGGACTTCGCATTCCGTGGAATCGCAGGTGTAGAAGGTCCGGCCATCCGGCGAAAATTCGAAAGTCCGGGACATCATGACGGACGGAAGCCGGATCGGCGAAATCGTCTTGTCCGGGCCGTACCTGTAGTAATTGCCCGCCGGCTCGCGCTCGGCATCGTCTTCGGTCGCGAACCAGAAGGACCCGTCCGGCGCAACGCCGCCATCGCTGGTGCGATTGGTTTCCGGCTCGCCCTCGACGACGGCGAGACGCTCGTAAACCTCGGTCGCCGGATCAAAGAACCCGATCTCCCGGTCCGCCGCCATCAGCAGCAGGCCGTCAAAAAGGGCGATCCGGCTCGGCCTTACGGGGAGTTCGTAACGCCGCGTGTTGCCGGTACGCGGATTGTACCGGTGCAGCTTGGCGCGTTTCTGGTCGACCCACCACAGGAAGCCCTCGGAATGGCTCCACAGCGGGGACTGCCCGATGAGGCATCCGGTAGGCGCAACGCATTCGGGGGTAATGATCATCGAAGGTCAGGCTTCCTCACCGGTCATAGCGGGCCTTAATCCTCGCCGAGCAGTCCGGCAAGATCGGCGATCTCGAACAGGCCGTCCTGCAGGGCTTCCACCGCCGAGGTTTCCTCGACATCCGCGCCAAGGGCGTCCAGCGCAAATCCGTAGGCCTCGAGCAGCGGTCCATCGGCGACCAGCAGGACTTCGTCACCCGGATCATAGTGCGCCGCTACGTCCGCGCCAATCATCAGACCCGCCAGCGCCGCCGCCTTGTTGCCGGCCGAGAGCGAACCTTGCCGGATCGCGGCCTCCACCGAGAAGACGGGCGGCGAGTCGTCGGTATCGAGGGCGCGTTCGATCCAGTCCTTGAATACCTTCATGTCGAAGGCCTGCGCGCTGGCCTCGTTCAGGGCGAGCGTACCGTGCGAGAGCAGCAGGTCGCGCAGTTCCGCCGTGATCTCGGTCGAAAACTCCAGCAGGCGTCCATGCTCGATGACACCATGCCGGGTGTGGTGTCCGGCGATGCAGATGGAACCGTTCGCCTCTTCCAGACCGAACAGAATGGTTTCCGCGCCGCAGGTCAGGTCCGGCGGCGACAGCTGGCCGATCCACGGCACGAGGTGAATGCCCGCCTGCAGGCCCAGATGGCTGGCCAGATGGGCGAGCGGAACGGGCGTATTGAGCGATCCATTGCCATCACCCGCGAGGGACACCGACACATCCCCGCAGCCAATGACCGGAACCTCCGGTGAGACACCGAGCCATTCCGCCAGGTGGAACCGCAAACGCCCCGGCCAGTCGCGGTGCCCGGCAACCGGTTCCTCGCGGGTATGGAGAGAGGACAGGATTTCGCCGTCGCCATCGAAGGCCCAGGCGCGCAGCTGCGTGCCAGCCCATTCGAATCCGATCAGCGCCAGCTTGTCCTTCATACCCTCACCTTGCCGGCGTCGACGCCGGCGAACAACGTGTTTGGAGATGGTCTCCCGTCTCGCGGCTGGCAGCCCATGTCAATCGCTGGTGCCCATGGGGGCTGCCGCAGCTTGCGCAGGCGCCGGGGCCACGGCAAGACGAAGCCAAGCACCGGAGTGGCGCATGCACCGCGAGACAGACCGAACCGAAGCCGCCGCGACCGCCTTCCGCGAACTGGCCCGAATCATGGCGCGGCTCAGGGACCCTGTCTCAGGCTGTCCCTGGGACCTTCAGCAAAACTTCGCGACGATTGCGCCCTACACGATCGAGGAAGCTTATGAGGTCGCCGACGCAATCGAGCGCGCCGACATGAGCGAGCTGCGCGACGAACTCGGCGACCTGCTGTTCCAGGTGATGTTCCATAGCCGGATGGCGGAAGAGCAAGGCGCGTTTGCGCTCGCCGATGTGGTGGCCGCGATCAATGACAAGATGATCCGCCGTCATCCGCATGTCTTCGGCGATGAAGGCGACGGACGCTCCGCAGACGAACAAACCGTGGCGTGGGAAGCGATGAAAGCCGCCGAACGCGCATCCAAAGCCAGCGATGGGGCGCCGAGCGCGCTGGACGGGGTGGCACGCGCCCTGCCCGCCTTGCTGCGCGCCGAGAAGCTGCAAAAGCGCGCCGCGCGAACCGGTTTCGACTGGACCGAAACGCCGCCGATCTTCGACAAGCTCGAGGAAGAAATCGCGGAAGTGAAAGAAGCGATCGCCAGTGGCGACACGGACGCGGTCGAAGATGAAGTCGGCGACGTGTTGTTCGTGGTCGCCAATCTCGCGAGGCGCCTGTCGGTTGATCCGGAACAGGCGCTGCGCAAGGCGAACGCAAAATTCGAGCGCCGCTTCCGGGCCATGGAGCAGGCGTCAAAGGCGGACGCGGTAGAGTTCGCATCGCTGACGCTGGATGAGCAGGAAGCCTACTGGCAGCGGGTCAAGCAGACCGAGCGCGGTTAGCTGGCAGCCGGAATCAGACCCGGAAATTCAGCTCTGAACTGACCGAGGCGTTCAACCGACAGACGCACCACGAGATGCGACGCGCCATCATCCTCAGTCCGATCGCCGGTCACATCGCCGTTCTGGTGCAGCCATGCGCGGGCGCGGCCTGCTTCGGGCGCCAGCACAAGTTCGATTTCCTGCTGTCCATGCAGCAGGGACTTTTCGATGCGCTGCAGCAGCGCCTCGACGCCGTCTCCCGTCAGCGCCGACACGGCAACAGCAGGGACGTCTGTTTGCGCGGCCGCGAGCGTCTTCAACGATTCCGCATGCGCTGGCAGCACCGCGTCGATCTTGTTCCAGGCTTCAATGAGCGGCGGCAGGGTCATGCCGGACTCTTTCTCCAACCGTTCGAGCACCTTCATCACGTCGCTCGCCTGGTCGAGATCTGCGGCGCTCGACCGGTCCCGCACATGCACCAGAAGGTCAGCCTGCAGGGACTCTTCAAGCGTTGCCTGAAAACTGTCGATCAGGTGTGTCGGCAGGTCCGAAATGAAACCGACCGTGTCGATCAGTGCAGCTTCTCCGAGCGAGGGCAACTGCAGCTTGCGGATCGTCGGATCGAGGGTCGCGAAGGGCATGTCCTTGGCGAACACGTCCGCGCCCGTGAGGCGGTTGAACAGGGTCGACTTGCCGGAGTTCGTGTAGCCGACCAGCGCGACGACCGGAGTGCCGGAGCGCCGGCGTCCCGCCCGTTGCACGGACCGGGTACGTTTGACTTCATCCAGATCGCCCCGCAGGCGGATAATCTTGTCATCCAGCATCCGGCGGTCTGCCTCAAGCTGGCTCTCGCCGGGGCCCGACAGGAAGCCGGAACCACCGCGCTGGCGTTCAAGGTGGGTCCACGTGCGCACGAGGCGCGAGCGCTCATACAGGATGCGCGCCAGCTCGACCTGCAGGCGGCCCTCTTTCGTCCGTGCCCGGAGGCCGAAGATTTCGAGGATCAGCCCAGTCCGGTCGATGACCTTCATGCCGAGGCGCTTCTCGAGGTTGCGCTGCTGAACCGGGGTCAACGCGCCGTCGATGACGGCAAGCGTGCAGTTTTCGGCTTCAAGGTCCGCCGCCATGCGGTCCACGATACCGCCGGAAAGCAGGAAAGAGGGATTGACCTTGCGGATCTGGTCCGGCCGGACAAAGCCGAGCCGGCAACCGAGGGCTTCAACGAGGCCCGATGTCTCGCGCAACCGGTCCGGTGTCGGACGATCTGCTGGCGTGAACCACGGGATAACCACGCCGGCAATTTCCGGCGCCGGCAGGCGATCGACGAATTTCTCGGTCAATCCGGACTAGTCTCCGTCCATCTCTTCGTCGAAAAGCTGGACAGGTGCGCTCGGCGCGATCGTCGAGATCGCGTGCTTGTAGACGAGTTGCGGCGGACGCCCGTCACCCCGGAGCAGTACACAGAAGTTGTCGAACCAAGTGACAACGCCCTGAAGTTTAACACCATTTACCAGAAAGACCGTTAGTGGCGTGCGGGACTTGCGAACAGCGTTGAGGAAAGTGTCCTGCAGGTTTTGTTTTTTGTCAGCTGACATGCGTTTTGCTTTTCCTGCTAGTGTTTTTGTTATGTCCCCGAGCTAAGTCCTTTGCTGCAGGTGCGCAAGGGTCAGCCCCGCCAAAAGCTCAGTGAAAGCGCAGGTAGCAAGGTCAAAATCTCCAGCCTGCCCAAAAGCATGGCAATGATCAGGAGGATTTCGCTGGCGGGGGCCAGATTTGTGTCAGACCCGGCGACCAGCCCGCCCGAGGAGGTCAGCCCGCCGATCGAAAGGCGGATGGCGTCGTCAAAGCCCAAGCCCGCGAAGCTGAAACCGACCAGGAATACGAAGACCGCCAGCACATAGGCGACGAAGTAGACCCAGACCCCGATCACGCTGCGCTCATCCAGTTCCCGGTCCCGGAAGCGGAAGCTGACAACTGACCGGCGATATCCAAGTTGCTGGAACTCCTGCCCGGCCCTCTGCCCAAGGACGACCACCCGCGCCAGCTTGATGCCGCCGGCCGCCGCCAGCGCCGAGCCGCCGATCAGGCAGGGCATGACATAGACCGTCAACGGAATGGCATTGGCCGCGCTGGGCGCGCCCAGCGGAATGCCCGATGTCGAGAGGGTCGAGATCGACCAGCCGAGCGCATCGCCGGCCGCAAGCCCGGCAATCACCGCAAAACCGGCAAAAATGACCGCGAATCCGGCGAACAGCACGATCTCCGGATCCTGGACGATCGATGCCCAGGCGCGCTGGCGGAACGGCAGCCAGAAGGCGAGCCCGAGAGAGCCAAACAGGAGGCCTATGCCCAGCACGATGGAGACCGCTGCCGATGCCGGTGCCAGTTCCAGTGCGTCGGGATGCACGAGTCCTGTCGTGATGACGCTGACGGCATCACCGAGCGCCCTGCCCGGCTCAATGCCCAGCACGATCAGGGCGACGAAGACCAACAGGACGCCGACCCCGATCATCAGCGATACCGGCCCGGCGATCCGGGGCATGGCGTCGAAGAAGCTGGTTTCCGGAAGCGAAAACAGGACGGTGCGGTGCACACCGGGGCCGCCGAGATTCACCGCCGCGAAGACGCCGGCGGCTGTCACGATCGCCGAGAAAGCACCGAACAGGTGTAGCGCCCCGCGCCAGTAGATCAGGCTTGCGGGCCAGTCGCCGCCCGACACCTCAATGACCGAATGGCCGGTCGTCGTCAGACACGCCGCAGCCTCGTGGATGGCGGTGATGACCGAGCTGTTGGCGACGCCGAACACGAACGGCATGGCGGTCGCGAGCGGCGTCAGCAGCCACCAGAGGATCACGACGGCGAGACCGTCCGAGGGGCGCGCCTTGCGCTCCGGCTTCGGAGTCAGCAGCAGGACGCTCGCGGCGGCGACCAGGATGCCCATCGCGGTGACGCCGAGCGAAATGACCTGCGGCGTCTCCCCCGCCAACACCGCAATGGCGGCGCCGAAAATGCCTGCGCCCGCCACGATCAGCATGAGCAGGCTCAGGACACGGGCGACGGACGCGTAATTCATGGATCAGAAATAGTCCGGATTGACCCGGAAGAACTTCTCGACGCTGCGGACCATTTCGGCTTCGTAGAAGATCACGAGATGGTCTTCGGGCCGCACGATGACATCGGAATCTGCCATCAGGATCTGGTTGCCGCGCAGCACGGCGGCGGCGGTCACGCCTTCCGGCATATCGTCATAGCCGAGCGGTTTGCCGATCAGGGACGACGACTCAAGGGTCACGCCTTCGGCCACTTCCGCAAGGCCGTCTTCCAGAGACTGGAGGCCGAGGATGCGGCCGCGGCGCATGCGCAGCAGGACTTGCGAGACCGTCAGGGCGCGGGGATCCAGCACGGTGTCCACGCGCATGTCGGCGGCCAGGCTGGCGAGTTCGGGGGCGTTGATCAGCGCCAACGCGCGCTTGGCGCCGGCGCGTTTGGCGAGGTTGCTGATGAGGAGGTTTGTCTTGTCATCGTCGGTGATCGCGATGACGAAGTCCGCCCGGTCAACGCCGCCTTCCGCGAGGATGTCCGGGTTGAGGCCGTCGCCCTGGATCACGATGGAGCGCTTGACCTGCGCCACGGCCTTGTTGGCCCGCTCGGCGCTGCGCTCGATCAACCGTACACGGATATGGCTTTCCTTCTCGAGCACCTTCGCGACGTGCAGCCCGACATTGCCGCCGCCGATGATGACGACGTGATCGAGCCGGCTCTGGTCGCGGTTAAAGATCGAGGTGAGGCGTTCGGCATGCGTGTCGAGCACGGCGATATAGGCGCGGTCTCCGGGCTTCAGCACGTCGCGCCCGCGCGGTGCGCGGATTTCGGCGCCCCGGCCGATGCCGATGATGCGTGCCGAGAGGTCCGGAAACACGCCGCGCATCTGGTCGACCGGAAGGTCGATCAGCGGATTGTCGGCGCCGAGTTCGAAGCCCAGCAGCTTGAGCTTGCCGCCTGCGAAGGCCGCGCTCATGATCGTACCCGGCGTGCGGAAGCGCTGGAGGATGGCGTCCCCCACTTCCGCTTCCGGCGAGATGACCATGTCGATGGGCAGGCCTTCGCGCGAGAAGATATTCTTCCAGGCAGGGTCGAGGTACGACCTGTCACGCACGCGCGCGATCTTGAAAGGTACCGAGAACACCGTGTGGGCGATCTGGCAGATCACCATGTTGATTTCGTCGAAGTGGGTGACCGCGATGATCATTTCGCAGTCCGCCGCCCGGGCGCGCTTCAGCACATCCGGGTGCGCCGCGTGGCCGACAATGCCGCGCACGTCGAGATCAATCGAGACCTGATCGACCAGATCGGCGTTCTCGTCGATGATCGTGATTTCGTGCTTCTCGCGCGCGAGTCGCCGGGCAATACCCTGCCCCACGCGTCCGGCGCCGCAGATCAGAACGTGCATCAGTTCAGCCTTTCAGCCCGGGTATCAGCTATCGTGCCGCACGCCCGTTGTTATGCCCAAAGCCTTTAATTTTCGGTGGAGGGCGGAGCGTTCCATACCGATGAATTCAGCCGTCCGCGATATGTTTCCGTTAAACCGCGTGATCTGCAGGGTCAGGTATTCCCGCTCGAATTGCTCGCGGGCATCCCGAAGGGACAGGCCAACCAGGTCGGCCGAACCGGATTGGGAGGACGCTGATGCGGGGGTCCGGCCCGGATCGCGTGGCAACTCGTCGACACTGATCGGGCGGGTCGAATCAGACGGCGAGAGGATCAGGATGCGCTCCACCAGGTTGCGCAGCTGGCGGATGTTGCCCGGCCATTCCATGGACTGGAGCACCGCGAGCGCCTCGGGCGTGAAGTTGCGGCAGATCAGACCCGACGTTTCGGCAATGCGCTCGCAAAAATACGAAGCCAGTTCCACGATGTCGTCCCGGCGCTCGGACAGCGACGGCACGCGAAGGGGCACCACACTCAGACGGTAGAAAAGATCCTCCCGGAAATTGCCCTTCTCGATCTCTGCCCGCAGGTCCTTTGTTGTGGCCGCCATGACGCGCACGTCCACGCTGACATCCGACCGGCCGCCGACCCGCTGGAACCGCTGCTCGGTCAGCACCCGGAGGATCTTGTTCTGCGTGCCGATGGGCATGTCCGCCACTTCGTCCAGCAGCAGCGTGCCGGTGTGGGCGCGTTCGAACAGGCCGACACGGATCGTCCGGCCCTGCGAATCCTCTTCACCGAACAGCGCATTCTCCATCTGGTCCGGCGCAATCGTGGCCGCGTTGACGACGACGAACGGCCCTTCCACACGGGTCGAACTCTTGTGGATCAGGCGCGCCGCCAGCTCCTTGCCGACACCGGCGGGACCCGAGATCAGCACGCGTGAATTCGTCGGCGCGACTTTCTCGATCGAGGCCCGGAGCGTGGCCGCCGCCTGGCTGTTGCCGATCCAGCGCTCTTCATCACCGGTGCGGTTGCGAAGCGCGGCATTCTCATAGCGAAGCGCGGCGGATTCGATCGCGCGCTCCACGACCAGCATCAGCCGGTCCGCCTTGATCGGCTTCTCGATGAAGTCAAACGCGCCGCGCCGGATGGCTGCGATCGCGGTCTCGATATTGCCGTGGCCGCTGATCACGATGACCGGCAGGATCGGGTCGATCGACTTCAGGTATTTCAGAAGCGACAAGCCATCCATGCCGCTGCCCTGCAGCCAGACATCGAGGATAACCAGACGCGGCGTGCGTGAGCGGACTTCTTCCAGCGCGCGCTCTGCCGTGTCGGCGGTGCGCACAGAGTAGCCTTCATCGCCGAGCACGCCGGCCATCAGTTCCCGGATATCCGGCTCATCATCTACGACTAGAATGTCCAGTGCCATGGCCCGTTTCCTCTACAAACTCAGTGATCCGGGCAGACGCCCGCTATCGTGAACCAGCTCGCCTTCAGTTGTATCGACCGCCTGCATGGTGAGCGCGCCATTTTCCGGAAGCAGCACGCGCACGCGCGCACCTTTCAAACCGTCCGGCCGGTTCTGCAGCGAGATCGAGCCGCCATGATCCGCTATGATGCGGTTCACGATGGCCAAACCAAGGCCGGTGCCCTTTTCGCGTGTGGTCACGTAAGGCTCGAGCAGCCGGTTACGCACTTCGGCGGGAAAGCCCGGGCCATTGTCTTCAATGACAATCTCCAACCCGCCCAGGTCGTTGGATAGAATAATGCGGATTTGTCCGGATATGTCGTTTTCGATCGGCAAGCCTTCGATGGCTTCCGCCGCGTTCTTCAGAAGGTTGCCGAAAGCCTGCGCGAGCAGCCGCTCGTCGCCAAGGAACGGCGCCTCTGCGAGGTCCGTCTCGAGCTCGATTTCAATGTCGGGCGATACCACACTTTGGGCAAAGCTCGCGCCCTGCAGCACAGCGCGCATGTCGAACGGTGCAATGCTCGGTTTCGGCATGCGGGCAAAGTTCGAAAATTCCTCGACCATCCGCGCGATCTCGTCGACCTTGCGCAGGATCGTCTCGATACAGCGGTCAAATACGCCGTCGGTATCATCGATCTTGGACGCGTAGCGGCGGCGCAGCCGCTCGGTCGACAACATGATCGGCGTCAACGGATTGCGGATCTCGTGCGCAATCCGGCGCGCCACGTCGCGCCAGGCCAGCTGGCGCTGCGCCGAAATCAGCCGCGTCGTATCGTCAAAGGTCAGCACGCAGCCGCCAGTCGCCTCCGGCGCCGACTTCAGCCGGATGCTGCGCAGCTCGCCGTCCCGCGTCAGCTCGAGGCTCGCGTCCACGGCGGCGTTGCGCTCGAACGTATCGCGCACGATGCGCTCGAAGACAGGTGCCACATCGGCCAGCAGGGCGCCTTCCGGAACTTCGTCCAGCCCCAGGATTTCGCAGGCCGACCGGTTGGCCAGCGTGATGCGCTCTTCCCGGTCCACACGGATCACGCCCGCGCCAAGCTCGCCCAGCAGGGTCTCCACAAAGCGGCGCCGATCTTCCTCATCTTTCCGTGCACGGATCAGTGCATTCTGCTGCCCCGACAGCTGCTCGGTCATCGCATTGAACGAGCTGCTGAGCGCGTGAACCTCGTCAACTGGACCGCTGACCGGAACCCGCACTTCAAGATCCCCGTCCCGCACGGCATGCGCCGCCGAGGCCAGGCGTCCAATCGGACCGGTAATCCGGCCCGCCGCTTCTAGACCCAGACGGCCTGCGAGCAGCAGGACGAGACCCACGATCTGGGCATACCCGATCACGAAGATGGCCTGCAGGCGCCCGCTGTTGCGCTTGGCGGCGTTGTATTCTTCGAGGGCCGTCTCGGCTTCGCGCAAGGACCTTGCGGCATTCCGGTCGAACACTTTCACCGCGTAAATGTAGCCATCGACCGGCGCGGAAATCCGGATCAGCGCGGTGGCGATTCCGCGCCCCTCATAGAGCGTCGTCGCCACGGCGCCGCCATCGGCTTCCTCAAACGCCGCTTGCGGGGGAGACAGCAGGATTGCGTCCTGCACGCTCGCTTCGGCGATGAGTTCCACGCCGTCCGGCCCGAGGATGGCAATCGTCAGGAACTCTCGGATCGCGAGTTCGGAGCGCAGGCCGTCAAAGAACTCCGTAGACGCAAGGGCGGCGACTTCCGGTGTGCCGGCGCCCGCGAGGGACTGGTCGACCTGCTTGGCGAAATTCTCCACGTCCATCGCGGCGAGGCGCATGTCGGACTCGAACGTCGTCTGGAAGTTGTTCACATAGGTCCGGAAGATTTCAGTGTTCTGCTCCATCAGTTGGTCGACACGTTCGCCGATCCAGCGGTCGAGGCCGCGCGTGATGAACGCGCCCATGAACACGGCGACGACCAGCGACGGAATCAGCGCCGAAAAGCCGAACAGGAGCACGAACCGGCGCGCCAGCTTGCCGCCGCCGTCATTGCTGCCGCCGCGGATCGCCAGGTATTCGCGCACGACGATCACCGCGAGCACGATCAACAGGACGAAGTTCAGCCCGAGGAGCCAGGGCGTGGCACCTGCGGTCGGATCATTCGGCGCGGCGCCGGAAATCGCTATGAAGGTCGCAAACACCGCGACGAGGGCCGCGATGATGAAAAGGCCCTCGAAGAGGGCCCAGCTGGCTTTGGTGGCAGTTGAGTTTGTAGCTGTCGACACGCAATCCGGCTCAATAAGGGCCCCGGCCCCGTTGCAATCCGGACACACATTACGTGGCCTTAATGCAACACTGGTGCATTAAGGCCACGGAATGGCGCGTCGTCAATCAGTCTTCTGCAATTCCGAGCGCATTGATCTTCGCGCGCAGGGTGTTGCGGTTCATACCCAGCAGCTGCGCCGCCTTAACCTTGTTTCCGGAGGTCACCGACAGGGCAAGCCGGATCAGTGGGCGCTCCACCCGGTCGATCACCGAGCTGTGCACCATCGAATCGCCGCTCTCCCCGCCCGTCACGAGATCGCCCATGACATAGCGGTGCAGCAGCGCCTCGACTTCGGCTTCGAAGCCGGCATGGCCACTCGCCTGCTCGGAGGCGCCCATGCGCATCTCGCGCTCTACATCCATCAGCGTGATGATCGTGTCGGAGCTCAGCACTGCGAGACGGATCACGAGGTTCTCGAGTTCCCGCACGTTGCCCGGCCAGTCATAGGCGGCCATCAGGTCGAGCGCCGACTTCTCGAATGTACGGGCCGCGAGACCCTGGCGCTGCGCCCGGATCAGGAAGGCGCGGGCGAGTTCCGGTATGTCTTCCTTGCGGTGGCGCAGCGGCGGGATCGCGAGGCGCATCACGTTGAGGCGGTAGTAGAGATCCTCGCGGAACTTGCCCTCTTCAACGAGCTTGCCAAGATTGCGCCGCGTCGAAGCGATCAGGCGGGCGCCGCCGGAGTCGCGCAGCAGCTTGACCAGTTGCGCCTGCGCCTCGGCCGGAAGGTCGCCGATCTCGTCGAGGTAAAGCGTGCCGCCCTTCATGTGCACGGCGCCGTCCGTGCCGTTCGCGCCGAACAGTTCGCGGTTGATCTCGGCGGCCGGCATGGCGGCCAGGTCCAGCCCGATGAACTTGCCGTTCTTGGAATGCCCGAGCTGATGGATGGCGCGCGCCGCCAGCTCCTTGCCGGTGCCGCTCTCGCCTTCGATCAGCACGGTCAGGTCCGTGTTCATCACCTTGGCGATCAGGCGGTAGACTTCCTGCATCGCATCGGAGCGTCCGATCAGCGGCAACCCTGCGTCCTGGACCGCTTTCTGCGCTTCCGGATGGATCAGCCGCTCCACGCTGGGCGAAGACTTCAAGGCGCGCCGCACAAGGCTCGACAGCACATCGATGTCGAACGGCTTCGGCAGGTAGTCGAACGCGCCATGCTCCGCCGCCGAGGCAGCGGTCAGGATCGTGTTCTGCCCGCTCATCACAATGAAGGGCAGGTCCGGCCGCGCGAGTTTCATCGAGGGCAGCAGATCAAAGATCGACGTGTCGCCGAGATAGACGTCGGTGACGACGACATCCCCTTCCCCGTTGCGCACCCAGCGCTGCAGCGCGTCCGGCGAACTGGTCGCGCGCACTTCATAGCCTGCCGAAACAAGCGTCTGGTTGACGATCAGGCGAATGCTCGCGTCATCTTCGGCGAGCAGAACGGTCTTGTCGGCCATGTCAGCCGGCCTCCACGAGTGGCAAAAGGACTGTGAACCGGGTCGATCCCGGCTGGCTGTCGACGCGTATCTGACCGCCATGCGCGGTCACGACTTCACTCACGACCGACAGCCCGAGTCCACGGCCACCCGACTTTGAACTCTGGAAAACATCAAAAATGGTCGCCTGGCGTTCACGCGGGATGCCGTGGCCATTGTCTTCGAACGAAATCAGCATCGCGCGCCGCAGGCCAGAGCCAAGCCGCGCCTGCCGCATGGCGAGGCCGGCCGCATAGGCGGTGCGGATGGTGACCTCCCCGCGGCCATTGTCCTCGGAGGCAGCTTCGGCGGCATTGCGCACGATATTCTGGAAGGCCTGTTGCAGGTGATCCGGGTCCGCCTGGATGTCCGGCAGAGAGGGATCGAACTCGCGCTTGAACTCGATCTTCGGTCCCATCGCGGCGCGTTCGGAGGCGATCACCTTGTCGAGCAGGGCGTGAACGTTGCAGCTCTGCATGCGCGGCGCCGAGAACAGCTCGAACGCCGAAAGCCGGTTGACCAACCGCTCGATGCGGCGCGCTTCGTCCTTGATAATGTCCAGCAGCTCAGCCTGCTCCGCGAGCCCCTGGCGCTCGAGCAACTGGGCCGCGCCGATGATGCCCGCCAGCGGGTTTTTCACTTCATGCCCGAGAATGCGGCCGAACCCTGCCGCGCCCGCAATGCCCTCGGAAGGGTCACGCGCCGGTGCTTCACCGAGCACGAGGATGAAATCGCCGCCGTCCACACTGCGCACGCGCACATCGCAGATGGTGCGCATCGGCACCGAGGGACCGGACACCGGCGTAGATGGCGCAGTGATCTCCGCAGGCTCGCGCGCCGCCCGGTCGATCAACTCGAACAGCGGCGAGTCGTGATAAATCACTTCGCTCAGCGGCCGGTCGATCATCGCCCGGCGTGACAGCTGCAGCAGCGACTCCGCCGCCGCATTCACATTGCAGATGCGCCGCCGGGCATCGATGTGCAGCAGGGCGACAGGCGCAAGCTCTGACAGGTTGGCAGGCCGCGTTTGGTCAAGCGTAGGCATTTGAGACCAGCTCCTCGGGCGTTCTTTCGAGATAGGCCGCGCGCAGGGCGCGGGTGAGTTCATCCGGATCTTCTATCCGGCAGAGCGCGGACCGCAGCGCCCGGCGTTCGGGCTCCGGCAGCGGCAAGGCCAGGTGATCAATCGCCGCCGAGACATGCTTGCGCACCATCCGCAGGCCAAGGTTCGGACCATAGAGGGCCAGCGAATCCTCAATCTGTTCGACCAGGCTTTCGCACTGCGCCTCAAGATCCGGCGCGCGCCAGCGCTGCCCTTCAAGCGACGCAAGGATTTCTCCGGCGAGCCAGGGCCGCCCCATCGACGCGCGGCCGACCATCACGCCGTGAGCGCCCGACAGTGCCAGCGCCGCCTTGGCCGAGGCAGGATCGCGAATGTCGCCATTGACGATGACCGGAACGGACACCGCCTCGACCGTCTCGCGCACCGCCGCCCAGTCCGCCGCGCCGGTATAGAACTGGCAGCGCGTGCGCCCGTGCACGGTCAGCATCTGGACGCCCTTGGCCTCGGCGATCTGGCCGAGTTCCGGCGCGTTGAGGCGCGCATCATCCCAGCCGAGGCGCATCTTCAGCGTCACCGGCCGGTCGCCGGCGCCCTCAATGGCCGCATCAATGATCTCGCCCGCGAGTCCCAGATCTCGCATCAGCGCCGATCCGGACTGGCCGCCGGTCACTTCCTTGGAGGGACAGCCCATGTTGATATCGATCACATCGACACCAGCCTCAGCCATCAGACGCGCGCCCGCCAGCATGTCGCCGGGGCGGCGCGCAGCGAGCTGGACGATCCAGAAACCCGCGCCCTCATGCCGGCAGGTGCGGCGAACCACGTCCGGCCGGGCCTTGGCGAGCGTCTCGCCCGCAACCATTTCGGAGACCACCGCAGGCGCACCAAATCGTACGGCTTGCCGACGCATGGGCGCGTCCGTCGCGCCCGACATCGGCGCCAGCCAAACACGAGGTGCCTTAAATTTGATCATTACACTATCTTCACGACTTTTGCCGTACGGGCAAGCGCACAAATCATGAGCAGCACAATATTCGTGCAGAAGGCGAGTTTCCTGCGGCAGTATAGTCACACCGGAATGGCTCGATTAGAAGCAACGCGATGACTCGCGTAGCTGTTCTTATCGTTGCCGGAGGCAAAGGTCTCCGGGCTGGCGCAGAGGCGCCCAAGCAATGGCAGGCCCTGCTGGGGCGGCGGGTGGTGGACTGGTCCATCGACGCGTTTTCGCGCCATCCTGCCGTGACTGATATTGTGGTGGTCGCCAGCGCGGACGTCGGCGCCCCCATTGCCGGGCAGCGGTTCAGCCGGGCCGAGCCGGGTGCGACGCGCACGCAATCGGTCCTGAGCGGGCTCGCGGCGCTTGAGCTGCCGGACGACACCAAGGTGCTGATCCACGATGCGGCCCGGCCGGGCATTGATGAGGTCAGGATCAATGCGTTGATCGACGCGCTCGATATTTCTGACGCGGCGGCGCCTGTCCTTCCGGTGTCCGATGCCCTGAAGACCGAAAAGGAAGGCCGCCTGAAATCCGTAGACCGGACAGGGCTCTACCGGGTGCAGACGCCGCAGGCCTTCCGCCTCGGCGCCATCCGCAGCGCGCTGGCAGCGGCCGGGCCGGACCTTGTGGACGACCTCGCGGCGGTCGAGGCGGCCGGCGCGCGGGTCACGCTGGTGGCCGGCTCCCTGCGCCTTTCCAAGATCACCTATCCTGAGGATTTCGACATGATGAGCCGTCTGCTTGCGCCGGCAGGCGCGCCCCGTGTCGGCAAGGGCTTTGATGTCCATGAGTTTGAAGCCGGTGATCACGTCACACTTTGCGGAGTGCGCATTCCGCATGTTGCGAAACTCAAAGGCCACTCGGATGCCGACGCGGGATGGCATGCGCTGACCGATGCCATCCTAGGCGCCGTCGCCCTGGGCGACATTGGCGACCATTTTCCGCCCTCAGACCCGCGCTGGAAGAATGCCGACAGCGGCATCTTCCTGAAACACGCGCAGACCCTCGCCGAAGCCAAAGGCTACCGGATCGACAGCTGTGACATCACGGTGATCTGCGAAGCCCCCAAGGTGAAACCCCACCGCGAGGCGATGCGGGCCCGAACCGCCGAACTCCTCGTCCTCCCTCTGGACGCCGTCAGCGTGAAGGCAACCACCACCGAAGGCCTCGGCTTCACCGGCCGCCGCGAAGGCATCGCTGCGGAAGCGATAGCGGTCTTGATGCCGAAGGGCTGACACCCGGCCTGCGCAACAGGCACCGCCGCTCCGGAAACAAAATCTCCAGACGCAACAAGCGCCTGCAAGATTCCTCCGTAAAACTTGCGCCACACCCCTCCCGCCGGGGTTATACTCTGGCTCATGCCGAGCTCACGCTTGGCCGGCAACACAGACCGACGCTCATCCCAAGCGAAGTCGAAGGATGGGCCAAACAGAGCTGCCGCAAGCCCCACCTCCTCCTTCCGCCTCGCCCACCCGATACCCAACAACAACCGATCGATACCCAACAACAACCGATCGATACCAAGTGATAAAAAATGAGAATCCGTGAGAATGAATCGACATCAGGTGTGCAAAGCCTGCAACGGGTTGAGGCCGTCTGTGAGCGCAGCAAGAGAACTTGCGCCTACAGAAAACAGGGCGCCGGAAAAATAAAACCCGCCCCCGCCAAGCCGTTATGAAATCCACCCCTCAATCTTGCGCAACACCTCCGCCCAAGGACCCCTGAAAAAGCCCTCAAAACCCTCAATTTCCATTTCATGCCGATGCAGGACTGAGCCAACGGAAGGCGCCTGCCCCAAGGACATGATTTTCAACTGTCCGCCTTCATGACAGCTTCGATGAAAAGATACCCGGGAGAAACGCCATGTCCGATATCCTGCTGACCGAGCATCGCGGTCACGTCACTGTCCTGACGCTGAACCGGCCTGAGGCGATGAACTCGCTCGATTATGACCTCTATGATGCGCTGGAAAATGCCGTGCGCACTTCGGAGGCGCGGGTGATCGTCATCACCGGTTCTGGCACGCGGGCATTCTGTTCCGGCGATGATGTGAAGAAGATCCTGTCCAAGGGCGCGCCCGTGACGCCCGAGCGCGCCGCGAAAGCGAAGGACACCGGCGGGCTGACCCCGGCGGCCGACGCCCTTCTGCATACGGACATTCCGGTGATCGCGGCGATCAATGGCTTTGCCCTGGGCTGGGGTGCGGAACTGTCGATCATGGCGGACATCCGCGTGATGGCGGACACGGCAAAGTGGGGCGAGATTTTCGTCAAGCGCGGGCTCTGTTGCGATGCGCCGGGACTTGGCCGCTTGGCGCAACTCGTTGGCCGCGAAAAGGCGAGCGAACTCTTGTTCACCGGCGACATCATCGACGCTGCCGAAGCGAAAGAGATCGGCCTCGTCAGCCGCGTGGTACCACAGGCGGACCTGCTGCCGACAGCGCTCGCGATTGCCGAGAAGATTGCCGCCAATCCACCCCAAGCCGTGAAGGCGCTGAAAGCGGGCCTTCGCCGCACGCTCGACCCCGACTGGCGCGATACCGGCAAGTGGGCGATCACCGAAATCCGCAAGCTGATGCAGACCGAGGACGCAAAGGAAAGCGCCGCAGCCTTCATCGAGAAGCGCGATCCGGTCTTCACGGGCCGCTGATCGCCCTGTAGGTAAGCGCCATGTTTCCAGAACGCCTGCGTAATCTCGCCATGCTGATCCTCGACGACGCCGAACAGGCGCGCCTGAAGATCGCGACCGCCGAAAGCTGCACCGGCGGCCTGCTCGCGGCGCTGTTCACCGAAATCCCGGGCTCCTCCAGCGTATTCGAGCGCGGCTTCGTCACCTATTCCAACCGCGCCAAGGAAGAGATGCTGGGCGTGCCCGGCGACTCGCTGGCCGACTATGGCGCCGTGTCCGAACCAGTCGCGCGAATGATGGCCGAAGGCGCACTCACCAACAGCCGCGCCAACATCTCCGTGGGCATTACTGGCGTCGCAGGCCCCGGCGGCGGCACCAAGATGAAACCGGTCGGCACCGTACACATTGCCTGCGCGCGCGAAAATCGCGCGATCATCCACGAGCACCTTCAGCTCGGCGAGATCAGCCGTGATGCGATCCGGATGGCAGCGGTCGAGTCGGCGCTGAACCTCATTCAGGCGCAGATGCGGTAGGCACACTGAAGCGTTTTTGCGCTTCAACCAGAAATGCATTCAGGATGCGATCCGTCGCAAGGTCATGGTTGGCGGCGGCGAGGAAGCCGATCACCGGGTTGCGGAACTCGTAATCGATCTCGAGCGTAATGTCGGTCGCGCCGCCGACCGTTTCAAATATGCGCCATTCGGCAAACAGCTTGCGGAACGGGCCGCGCACAAGGGAGGCCGTCACGCGTTTCGCCGGTTCGTCCGCCACGACCTGCGTGGTGAAGCGCTCGGTGAAGCCCTTGAAGCCGACGATCGCTTCGCCCTGGCATTCGGTGACGCCCGGCTGGACGTCGCGCTGGCCGGAGACGCGCATCGCCGTAATCCAGCGGATGAAGTCCGGATACTTTGCGATGTCGGACACCAGCTGGAAACAGTCCGCCGGGCCATAGGGCACGCGGATGGATTTGGAAAAACGCGGCATGCCCTACTTGCGCGCCGCGAGTTGCGCTTCGCGCGCGGCGCGCAGCTTCGCAAAGTCTTCTCCGGCATGGTGGCTGGAGCGCGTCAGCGGACTTGCCGAGACCATCAGGAAGCCTTTCGATCGCGCGATCTCTTCGTACGACCGGAACTCATCAGGCGTGACGAACCGGTCGATGGCGGCATGTTTTCGCGTCGGCTGCAAGTATTGGCCGATGGTGATGAAATCGACACCGGCGGAGCGCATGTCGTCCATCACCTGCATGACTTCTTCCTTCGTCTCGCCGAGGCCGACCATCAGGCCGGACTTGGTGAACTGCGACGGGTCGCGGTCCTTCACTTTCTGCAGCAGGCGGAGGGAATGGAAATAGCGCGCGCCCGGACGGATCGTCAGATAGAGGCGCGGCACGGTTTCGAGGTTGTGGTTGAACACATCCGGCTTCGCATCGATCACCCGGTTCTCCCAGCCGTCCTTGCGCAGGAAGTCCGGCGTCAGGATTTCGATCGTGGCGCCGGGGGCGCGCTCGCGGATGGACTGGATCGTGTGGACGAAGTGCATCGCGCCGCCGTCTTCGAGGTCGTCGCGGTCCACCGAGGTGATGACGACATGGCTAAGGCCCATCTCGGCCACGGCCTCGCCCACACGGCGGGGCTCGTCGCTGTCAACGCCCGGTTTGGGCTTGCCCGTCGCGACGTTGCAGAAGGAGCAGGCGCGGGTGCACACGTCGCCGAGAATCATCATCGTCGCGTGTTTCTTGTCCCAGCATTCGCCGATGTTGGGGCAGCCTGCCTCCTCGCAGACGGTCACAAGGCCCTTCGACTTCACGATGGCGCGCGTGTCGGCATAGCCCTGCGACGTGGGTGCCTTGACGCGAATCCAGTCGGGTTTTCGCATCAAGGGTGTATCCGGCCGCCCCTGTTTCTCAGGGTGGCGCGGTCGGGGCGGGTTGGATTTCAAGTCGATGAGGTTTGCCATTGGAAGCTAAAATGGCGCCCGGCGCGCGATTCAGCAAGCGTGACATAGCGCAGGCTGCATATGCAGACTTGCAATATCGCTTGCTTGCATGACGCTAGATGACAGAATGTTACACAAAACAACGGGACGAAACGAGTCAGGGACCTACCCGATGCAGCAATCGCTCCAGCCGCTTGTGCCGGCTCCACTGGTCTATCGGCCAGAACGCACCCGCTCCAACCTGTTTACCGGCCTCCTGCGCGCCGCGCGGGAATTCGGCCCGGACAAGCCCGTCCTCGTCGACGGGGATGAGCGCATCCTCACCTACAAGGAAATCATCCGGGCGGCGTTCGGCCTCGGCTCGGCCCTCAAGAAGGGTACGAAGCGGGGCGAATCAGTCGGCGTGATGCTGCCGACCGGGGCGGGCGCGGTGATCGGCTTTTTCGCGCTGACGGCCTATGGCCGCGTGCCCGCGATGCTGAACTTCACGGCCGGATCGAAAAACCTCAAGGCCGCGATGCGCGCCGCGAAAGTGAAACGGCTGATCACGGCGCACAAGTTTGTCGAACTGGGCGGGCTGGAAGACCTGATCTCGGAACTCTCGAAATCGGTCGAGATCATCTACCTGGAAGACGTGCGCGAAAAACTGTCGATCGGCGACAAGCTCTCGGCGATCGCCGGGCCGATACTGCCGACCTTTGTCGGCGCTGCGCTGAGCCACAAGCAGCCCGGCGTGATCCTGTTTACCTCAGGCACGGAGGGCGAGCCGAAGGGCGTGGTGCTCAGCCATGAGAACGTTATGGCGAACGTTGAACAGGTGCGCGCGCATATCGGGCTTAGTCCGGATACGGACATCGTGTTCAATCCGCTGCCGACTTTTCACTGCTTCGGCCTGACGGTCGGCGCGCTGTTGCCGCTGATCGCCGGTATCAAGGTGATCTTCCACCCGTCTCCGCTGCAGCCGAAGGAAATCGTCCGGCGGATCCGCGAGAGCGGCGCGACGATCCTGCTGGCCACCGACACCTTCATCTCGCAATACGCCCGCACCGGCGCGGATGGTGACATGGATTCGATCCGCCTCGCCGTCTGCGGCGCCGAGCGGGTGAAGGACGAGACGCGCGACTATGTGCGCCGCAAGTTCAACATCGAGATTCTCGAGGGCTATGGCGCGACCGAGGCCTCGCCCGTAGTCGCGGCGAACCAGTGGGAGAATAACCGTCCGGGTACGGTCGGCCGGCTGATGGCGGGGATGGAGTCGAAACTCGTGCCGGTAGAGGGCATGCCGGAAGGCGGGCGCCTGCACATCCGCGGGCCGAACATCATGATGGGCTATCTCCGCCCGTCCAATCCCGGTGTCATCGAGAAGCTGTACGATGGCTGGCATGATACCGGTGATATCGTCGACATCGATGCCGAAGGGTTCATCAGGATCCTTGGCCGGGTGAAGCGCTTTGCAAAAATTGGCGGCGAGATGGTATCGCTGGCGGTTGTGGAGAACTGCGCCGCAGCCGTCTGGCCAGATCATATGCATGCAGCCGTCACCCTGCCCGACCCAAAGAAGGGCGAGCAGGTCGTGCTGCTCAGCGAGGCGCCGGAAGCCTCACGCGGGCCCATCCTCACCTGGGCGCAAAGCCACGGTGTGCCGGAAATCTCAGTACCCAGACGGGTGTTCAAAGTGGGCCAGATCCCGGTGCTGGGCACGGGCAAGGTCGACTATGGCGCGGTCCGCATGGAGGCCGAGCGCTTGATGAACGACTAGAGCAAGGCGCGACCTGATGGAATCAGATCGCTTGCTCTAGTTTTTCGATTTCTCGTTAATTCTTCCGCTCAACCGGCATCCACTTGAGCGGAATTTGCTCTAGGCCGCTTTCGCGGCGCGCAGCGCCGGGCCGCAGAGAAAGCCGTTAATCACGTCTGCCGTCTCGGCGGCGCGGGTGACCAGGAACAGGTGGCCGCCCCCTTCAACCACATGCAGGCGCGCATCCGGCAGGGCCCAGCTGAGGATCTGGCCGTTGACCAGCGGCACGATCGTATCCTTGTCGCCCATCATCACCAGCGTCGGCATCTTCAGGAAACGGATGAACGGCAGGCTCGACCAGCCGGCGAAGGCAAGGAGCTGGTAGATGTAACCCTTCGGGTCCGGCGGCAGCAGGCCGTCGATGTGGCGGCCGGCAGATTCGTCCGCCATGTCGCCGTAGAGGGTCGCGAAATTCTCGCGCATGAATTCAGGATCGGTGTAGCGGCGCGTATCGACCATGCGCGACAGCGAAGCCGGGCGGCCGGGGATCATCGTCATGCCCGACGAGGTTGCGCAGAGGATCAGCCGGTTGACGCGGTTGCGGTACTGGAAGGCAAACTGCTGGGCGAGCGCCCCGCCCCAGGACACGCCCATGACATCGACCACGTCGAAGCCGAGGCGGTCGCTCAGCTTGCGGGCCCAGCGAGCGGCCATCCAGTGACGGTAGGGCCACTGGGTGACGGGGCTGAGGCCCACGCCGGGCACGTCGAAGGTCAGGATCTCGCGGTCTGGGAACATGTCGCCGAGCGCCAGTGTCAGTTCTAGGTTTGCGCCGATGCCGTTGAAGAAGACCAGCGGCAGGGCGTGGCTGCCGTCGGGTTTCTCCCAATACGCGGTCCGCAGCATGACGCCTTCGACGTCCTGCATGGTGATTTCCGGCATGCGCTTGTAGCTGGCCATTCGGCAGTCCTCAGTCGTTGAATACGTAACGGCCCGGGGCCGCATATTGCGCCGGGAAGGCGGTAGTGCCGACGCTCGCGGGAGCCGCCTTAAGCGGACCCGAGCGTTCCTTCAACCATTCGCCCCAGCGCGGCCACCAGGAGCCGTTGTGCTCCTCTGCGCTCGCGGCCCATTCGTCGGGTGTCGGCTTCATCTGGGTACTGCGGAAATACTTGGCCTTGGGGTTGCCCGGCGGATTGATCAGTGACTGCAGGTGGCCGCTGGAGGAGAGTACGAACTCGACATTCTTCGAGCCGAGCAAGCCGGGTGTGCGGTAGCAGGCTTTCCAGGGGGTGATGTGGTCAGTGAGACCGGCCACCACAAAGGCATCCGCGGTGACTTTGGTCAGGTCGGCCATATGCCCGGCCACGTCGACCGTACCCGGATGATCGAAGGGCTGGTGCAGCGCGATGTCCAGATAATCCGAGTGCAGCTGCGCCGGGAGGTTCGTCGTGTCATTGTTCCAGAAGAGGACGTCATACGGCGGCGGGTCTTCGCCCATCAGGTAGTTGTTGACGACATAGTTCCAGATCAGGTCGTTCGGGCGCATCCAGGCAAACATGCGGGCGAGGTCATCGCCTTTCAGGATGCCGCGGGCTTTCGACATCTTGCGTGCAATCTCGAGGCTGCCGTCGGACACGATCTGGCCGATGTCGCTGTCTTCCTTCTGCGGGTTCAGCACACAGACCATGAAGGTCAGCGCGTTGATGCGCTTGTCGCCAGCGGCAGCGAGCAGGCTCGCAAACGTCGCCGTGGTGATGCCGCCTGAGCAGGCGCCGGAAACGTTCAGCTTCGGCGACTTGGTGATCTTGCGCACCACATCGCTCGCCTGAATGAGGCTGTCGATGTAGTCTGACAGGCCCCAGCCGCGATGCTCCTTGGACGGATTGCGCCAGGAAATGACGAAGGTCTGCTGTTCCATCGCGAGGAGGAACTGCACCATCGACGTCATCGGCGTCAGGTCCATTGCATAGAACTTGTTGATCTGCGGCGGGATGATCAGGATCGGCGTCTTGTAGACCTTCTCCGTCGTCGGAGCATACTGGATCAGCTCCAGCATCTCGTTCTTCCAGACTACGGCACCCTGCGAGACGGCGAGATTTCCGCCGACCTTGAACGGGCGCTTGTCGACCTGCGAGGGCAGGCCGCCATTCTTGGTCAGGTCGTCATAAAGGTTTTTCATGCCCTTCAGCAGCGACAGGCCGCCGGAATCGACGACGCGCTTGGTGGCGGCCGGGTTGCCGATCAGCGTGTTGGTCGGCGCGAGCGCATCGGTGATCATGCCCATCACGAACTTGGCGCGGGCATGTTCCAGCTCGCTCATCTTGATTTCGCTCACCCACTCGTGGAGGTGTTCCTGGGTCGCGAGGAAGGCCTGCATGCCGCGCTTGTAGAACGGGTTGTGTTCCCAGGCCGGATCCTTGAACCGGCGATCCTTCTTGTCGGCTTCGCGTTTCGACTTGCCGAGCAGGATTTCGGTGTTCTCGGACATGATCTTTCGGGCCGCCTTGGCGGTCGTCACCGGATTGGTGACCGACGAGCGCAGCATCATGGCCACTGCGCCCAACAGTTCCTGCCGGTTAATGCCGCCCAGCAAAGGGTTAAGGGCCGTTGTGCTCTGCGCCGCGTTCTGGGCGATTTCGTCCTTAGGTGTGCTCATTCCAGTCCCTCCCAGATGCCCGCCGGTCTCTCCTGGCAGGGGCCTGCCAATGGCCGGTCTAAACGCGTTCCCTTGCCATCTGGCAAAAAGACCGTGGTAAATTTACCCACAAAATTCGTTTCACAGTCAGATTTCGGTGTCAAACTGCCCGTGTGGCCATGAAAACACGGGACCGTATACTTGAAGTCAGCCTACTTCTCTTCAACGAGGAAGGAGAAAGCGGGCTGTCGTCTGTCGATATTGCCAGTGCGCTCGAAATCAGCCCCGGTAATCTTTACTATCACTTCAAGGGCAAGGACGCGATCAACCGGGCCCTGTTTGACCGGTTCGAAGAAGAGATGCGCGTCATCCTGCGCGGCTCGAAGGGCGGCCTGGCGTCGATCGAGGACAACTGGGTCTACATCTACATCCTGCTGGAAGAGATCTACGACTTCCGCTTCTTCTACCGCGACCTGGCCGGCCTGCTGGCCCGCTATCCAGACCTTGCCATCCGTTTCCGCAGCCTCGTTGCCGCCAAACGCCAGACGATTGCACGGATCCTCAGCGATCTGGAAAAGGCCGGACCGCTGACCATCGACAAGCGCCTCAGGGAGCCGCTGATCGACCAGATCATCACGACACTGACCTTCTGGCTCGCCGGCGATGCCTTGACCAAAGAGGTCCATGACGGCCCTGCCCTCATCCACAAGACGGTGTTCCAGGTGATGTGCCTGATGGTGCCCTACATGGGCGAGACCGGTCCGGCAGCCCTGGGACAGATGATCCGGCATTTCGACGAGACGAAAGGATAAGGGCGAGCCGGCGGGCCCGCCCTCGTCCGTATTCGTTACGCGGCGGCTTTCGCCAGTTTCGACCATTCGGCTTTCGCCACACGGCCACGGCCAGCGACTTTCGCGTCGAGCGCTTCCAGTTCCGCCTTCTTCAGGGCGGCCAGTTGCGCAAAGCGCGTCAGGCCTTCTGCGTTCAGTTTCTTGGCCAGCGCCGGGCCGATACCGGTGGCCTGCGTCAGGTCGTCAGCGCCTTCCGAAGCCGCGAACGCGGTTTTCACGGCCTTCGTGGTCTTGCGGGCAGCTTTCTTGGCGGCCTTGGCAACTTCTGCACCGGTCTCGCCGGCGACGGCTTCGATCTCGGCCGAGAGACGCGCCAGGCGTGCCTTCAGGTCGGAGTCCGCAACTTTCGCACGGGCCTTCGAGGTGACGCTGGCGACTTCGTCTTCCAGCTTGTCGATCTGGCGGGCGACTTTCTGGCGCACATCGGCAAGGCCTTTGACGCCGAGCAGGTCGCGCATCCGGTCAAGGCGCGCATCGAACTGGTCTCGGGCCTGCACCTGCATGTCGCGCACGGTCTCGATGGTTTTCGAAACGCGCTTCGAGGCGCCAGCCACGCGCTCATCGGCGGCCAGCTTGGCGCGGACATCGTGCTCGATTTCCGAACCGCGCTTCACGAGATCTTCGAAGACGTCAGCCGATTGCTTGTTTAACACGTTCGCGCCGGCAACAGCCGTATCGTAGGCTTTGCCATAGGCGCCAACGCCGGCGAGCCAGATCTTGTAGGCCATCTCGGTCGACTGGGCTTCGACTTTCTTGCCGACAGCCGCCGCCTTTGCGCGGGCTTTGGCCTGGGTGGATTTCACGGGTTTCTTCGCCATGGGGGCTCCTTTGCGGGGGAAGATGAGTTCATGCCGCCCGATCTAGGGAAAAAGTCTAGAAAGCGCATACTAATCGCTGCCAAGCTTGAAATGACCTAGCGGAAGCGCACTATCCACCCGGGCAGTCACAACAGAGAGGAACCTCCCATGAGCGCAGTGGACTACACGATCGATGGCCAGACCTATGAAGGCTACTTCCTCACACCAGCCGGCAAGCCTGATGCGCCACTGGTTGTGATCTGCCACAACTGGGCTGGCGCCGGTGAAAACGAGAAGCAGAAAGCCCGCATCATCGCCGAAGAGTTTGGCTATGCGGCCTTTGCCATCGACGTCTACGGAAAGGGCAAACGCGGCACGAACCAGGCCGAGTGCGAAAGCCTGATGTATCCGCTGGTCGGCGACCGCGCCGAATTGCAAAAGAGGCTTGCTGCCGGCATCGCGGCCGCGAAGGCCAAATCCGGTGCGACGAAAACCGCCGCCATCGGCTTCTGCTTCGGCGGCCTCTGCGTGCTGGACATGGCGCGCGCCGGCATGGACGTGCTCGGTGTCGCCTCGTTCCACGGCCTGTTCCGTCCTGCGGAGAATATCCCGGCGCCGAAGATCAAGGCGAAGGTGCTGATCGAGCATGGCTGGCGCGATCCAATGGCGACGCCGGAGGATGTGCTGGCCATCGCGAAGGAGTTTGCGGGCAGCGACTGGCAGCTGCACGCGCACGGCCTTGCCACACATGCCTTCACGACCGTGGGCGCCACGGGTGACGCGACGCAGTATCACGCCGATACCGACCGCCGCAGCTTCGCTTACCTGAAAGCCTTCCTGGCTGAAGTCTTCAGCTGATGGATCAATGGTGGGCGCTGCTTGCGGCGCCCGTCAGTCCTCGCGCAGGGCGTAACCGGCCGAACGCACGGTGCGGATGGGGTCATCCCCGCCGCCATTGCGAAGCGCCTTGCGAAGCCGGCCGACATGCACGTCCACCGTGCGCGCCTCGACATAGACGTCCGAGCCCCACACCGTATCCAGCAACTGCTCGCGCGAGAACACGCGGCCCGGGTGCTGCATGAAGTAGTCCAGCAGGCGGAATTCCGTCGGGCCGAGGTGGATGTCCGACCCCTTTCGCGCCACGCGGTGCGCCACGCGGTCGATCTCGATATCGCCCACGGTGATGCGGTCTTCCTTCAGTCCCGGCCGGATGCGGCGCAGCACGGCGCGGACCCGCGCCATCAGTTCCGTGGTCGAGAAAGGTTTGGTCACATAATCATCCGCACCCGTATCAAGTCCGCGGATCCGGTCGCTCTCCTCGCCGCGCGCGGTGAGCATGATGATTGGCAGGTTGGGATTGCCCCCACCCGTGCGCACGCGCCGGCAGATTTCGATGCCGCTGACTTTCGGCAGCATCCAGTCCAGCAGGAGCAGGTCCGGCGTGCGCTCGTCGAGCATGATCAGCGTTTCCTCGCCGTCCCCGGCGATGCCGACATCGTAATCTTCCTTGCGGAGATTGTAGAGCAAGAGCTCGGATACGGCTTTTTCGTCTTCTGCGATCAGCACATAAGGCTTCATGGGGTCGGCTCCATTCTGTAGGCGCGGCCCTCCAAGGGCTTAAACCTGGTCCTGTTTCGGCCGTTCGAGTTCGGAGAGGTAGTCTCCGACGACCTGGTAATAAACAAACTCGGCGATGTTCGTGCAGTGGTCCCCGATCCGTTCGAGGTTCTTCGCCATGAACAGCATGTGCGCGCCGGCCGTGATGCGGCGCGGGTCCTCGACCAGATAGGTCAGCATTTCGCGGAAGACGGAATTGTAGTGGTTGTCGATATCGTCATCGGACTCCCAGACGGCCTTGGCCTTGTCGGGGCTTGCGGACGCGTAAGCGTTCAGGACGTTGTTGAGCTGGCGCGACACGGGCTGCGCCATCCGCATAATGGCGTTGCGCATCTCGTCATTGACGTTTTCGTCCAGGCGCTGCGCGCGCTTGGCGATGTTCTTCGACAGGTCGCCGATGCGCTCCAGTTCACTCGAGATCTTCATCGCGGAAAGGATCATGCGCAGGTCGTGCCCCATCGGCTGACGGCGCGCGATCAGCGACACGATCTGGCGTTCGGCATCGGACTCAATGGCATCGACCAACGGGTCACGGGCCACGACTTCCTTTGCCAGATCGAGATCATTCGATCCGAGCGCGCGGCTCGCGTCCGCGATCATGGTCTCGACGATGCCGCCCATTTTCATGATCTCGGCCGACAGCCGCTCAAGTTCTTCGGAATAAGCAGACACGATATGGTCAGACATGCGTGCCTCGCTCAACCGAACCGGCCGGTGATGTAGTCTTCGGTACGCTTCTCGCGCGGGTTGGTGAAGATCTGGTTGGTATCGCCCAGCTCGATCAGGTTGCCGAGATGGAAGAAGGCCGTGCGCTGTGACACGCGGGCGGCCTGCTGCATGGAGTGGGTCACGATCACGATGCAGTAGCGGCTGCGCAGATCGTCGATCAGCTCTTCGATACGCGCCGTGGCAATCGGATCGAGGGCCGAGCACGGCTCGTCCATCAGGATCACTTCCGGCTGCACGGCAATCGCGCGCGCGATGCACAGGCGCTGCTGTTGGCCGCCCGAAAGGCTGGTGCCCGGCGCGGTCAGGCGGTCCTTCACCTCTTCCCAGAGGCCGGCGCGGCGCAGGCTCTTCTCGACGATGGCATCGAGGTCTTCGCGGCCATTGGCGAGGCCGTGGATGCGCGGGCCATAGGCGATGTTGTCGTAGATCGATTTCGGGAAAGGGTTCGGCTTCTGGAACACCATGCCGACGCGCGAGCGCAGCAGCACCGGATCGACATCCTCGTCGTTGATGTTTTCGCCGTCCATCAGGATTTCGCCTTCGACGCGGCAATTCTCGATGGTGTCGTTCATCCGGTTGAGGCAGCGCAGGAAGGTGGACTTGCCGCAGCCCGAAGGGCCGATCAGGGCCGTCACGGCCCGGTCCGGGAAGCTCATCGACACGTCATGGATCGCCTGCGCCTCGCCGTAGAAGACCTTGATATTGCGGCAATCAATGCGCGGCGCGCCGTCTGCGGTGCGCGGGAGTGTGAGTGTATCGTCCATCATTGCGGGCGTTCCCTGGGTCGTATCCATCACCATCTCCGTTCGTACTTGCGCCGCAGGAATACCACGAGGCCGTTCATAACCAAAAGGAAGGCCAGCAGGATGATGATCATTGCTGACGTCAGCGGCTCCCAGGCCCGTTCGGCATTGTTCGACCAGCTGAAGATCAGCACCGGCATGACGGTCGACTCATCGGTCGGGCTGCGGGGCACATCGCCAACGAAAGCCACCATGCCGATGAGCAGCAGCGGCGCCGTCTCGCCAAGGGCGCGGGCCATGCCGAGGATGGCGCCGGTCAGGATGCCCGGCGCTGCCAGAGGCACGACGTGGTGAAACACGGTCTGCATCTGCGACGCGCCAACGGCGAGCGCGCCGGAGCGCACCGAGGGCGGAACAGCTTTCAGCGCAGCGCGCGAAGCGATGATCACCACCGGGAAGGTCATCAGGGCAAGCACGAGGCCGCCGACCAGCGGCGCGGATCGCGGCATGCCAAGGAAGTTTATGTAGAGCGCGGCGCCGAGCAGACCGAACACGATGGATGGCACAGCGGCGAGGTTGTTGATGTTGACTTCGATGAACTCTGTCAGCCGGTTGCGGGGCGCGAATTCTTCCAGGTAGACCGCCGCCAGGATGCCGATGGGCATGGCCACCAGCGCGGTGATCAGCATCGTCAGCAGCGAGCCGACGATTGCGGCAAGGCCGCCCGCAAGCTCAGGGTACGTACTGTCGGAATTGGTCAGAAGCGTCCAGCGCGGCACCCGGTCCACGCGGCCCATCTCCTTGAGTGCGAGCACCCAGGCGATCTGACGGTCCGAAATCGTGCGTTCGCTTTCGGCCGAAACGATGATGCGCGCGGTGGGGCGTGCCTGCGCAAAATCCTGCGCCCGGCCTGTCAGCAATTCCATCCGTGCCGATCCGGCGCCTATTTCCGTCAGCCGCCCGGTCGAGACGCCGGCTGTCAGCAGCACGTCCGGTTGACCCGCATCTTCGGCGCGGTCCACACCCGCGACGGCGAGTCCGGCGACAACCGCTTCAAAGGCTTCGGTGCCCGAAAGGCGGAATGTGCCGTCTTCTTCGCCCTGGACCGACGAAACCGTGCCGGTCTTGATCTTGCGCTCACGGACACCGTTCCCCTTGAGGTAAAGGTCCAGGTCGTCGTTCAGCGGCGCGGTGAGCGTGATGGCGTTGCCGACCAGTTCGGGATTGTTCGCTACCATGCGCGCGGTAGGTAGCACTGCCAGACGCGTGACGAAATCAGACAGCTCGCGGCGGGATAGCCGGTCGGCTTCGGCTTCCGGGAACGTCGTCAGGAGATTGTCGCGCACAAGGCCGTAGAAGCCTTCGACATTGCGGGAGATATCGGCCGGCCGGTTTGCGCCTTCCGGAGCGATCACCGCCGGATCCAGTGTCACATCATACTTTACGACATGGTAGGTCGCCGCGGAAAAGGCCTGTGAACCAATCGTCAGCACCAGCACGGCCAGCGCGCCGAGGGCAACGAAGATTGCGGTCAACCCGTAATAGCGGAAACGGCCATCTCGCGCTCGGCGGCGCTTCAGGTGCTTGGCCGCAGCCGCGCTGGGTGCCGAGGTGCGGACGGTATCAGTCATATTTTTCACGGTACTTCTTGACGACGCGCAGGGCGACGACGTTGAACGCGAGGGTCACAATGAAGAGAACAAGGCCGAGCGCAAAGGCCGACAGCGTCTTCGGATCATCGAAGCCTGTCTCGCCGGTCATCAGCGACACGATCTGTACCGTGATGGTCGTCAGGTCCGACGTCGGGTCCATCGAGATGCGCGCGCTCTTGCCCGCGGCCATCACCACGATCATCGTTTCGCCGATTGCACGGGACACGGCCAGCAGCAAGGCCGCGATGATGCCGGGCAGCGCCGCCGGAACGACCACCTGCTTCACGGTTTCGGATTTTGTCGCGCCTAGCGCATAGGCCGCATCCCGCAGGGTCTGCGGCACGGCATTGATCACGTCATCCGACAGGGACGACACGAACGGGATCACCATGATCCCCATCACGAGACCTGCAGCCAGCGCGCTGGTCGGCTGCGCAGCGAGGATCGGCTCGCTCGCAAGACCGAAGCGGATGGCGGTTTCGTTGAACCAGACCGCCGCCGTGCGGATCGCTGGCGCCACGACCAGCAGCGCGAAGAAGCCGTACACGACCGTCGGGATACCGGCGAGAATTTCGAGGATCGGCTTGATCCAGGCGCGGGCGCGCGGCGAGGCGTATTCCGACAGGAAGATTGCGGAGAACAGGCCGATTGGCGCGGCCACCAGCATCGCGATCAGCGCGATCATGAACGTGCCGAAGAACAGCGGCAGGGCGCCGAACTCCGCTTCTGTCTGCGCGTTCCAGCGTGTGCCGGTCAAAAAGTCCCAAGCGGATACCTTCTGGAAGAACAGCAGGCTTTCATAGAGTAGTGACAGCACGATGCCGGCCGTGGTTGCAACCGCCACACCGGCGCACAGGAACAGCACGAGTTGCATGCCGTTCTCGACGAAGGCCCGTGCGCGGAAATTCGGTTGGAGCCGCCGCTGCGCGAGAAAGATCCCCCCAGCCGCCAACAGTCCGAGCAGCACCAGCGTGCCCGTGTTCACGAGGCCGCGCAGTTCGAGATACCGGTTGGTGATCGCCTGGAACACACGGTCTGCTCCCGCGCTCGCTGCGGTGCCGGCCGCCATGCGCACCGACTCGAGGTAGCTCTGCAGCTCAACGGGTGACAGGCGCGCGAAAGAGGACGGCAATTCGCGCGTCAGCTGGCTGCGCGTCAGGTCCTCGGCGAAGATGGCATAGGCCATGGCGACGAGGACGACCGGGACGGTGGCCCACATGGCCACGTAGTAGCCGTGGTAGTTGGGACGCGAGTGCATGCGAGAGGTCGTTGAGACCAGCAGGCGCTCGGCCCGCATGCGGCCCATGAAAAATGCTGCCGAGCCGAAGACCGCGATCAGCGCGATCAGCAGCCAGCCCATCGGTAGTTGGCCGAGCTGTTGCAACATCTGGGAACCCCGTGGCCGCCTGATCCTTCCCTTAGGAGCGGTGTGTGACAGTTCAGTGACGAAACTGTCACATTTCCGCTTCGGCGGGCGATCCCTTGTGTCGCAGGCGCAACTCCGCCATTTTCAAACCCATGACAACGCAAGAAAATTCCGGCCTGCCCTGGCATGGCACCACCGTCATTGCCGTGCGCAAAGGCCCCAAGCTGGTGATGATTTCAGACGGTCAGGTCTCGATGGGGCCGACTATCATGAAGGGCAACGCCCGAAAGGTCCGCCGGATCGCCGACGGCTCGATCCTCGCCGGGTTCGCGGGCGCCACGGCAGACGCGTTTACCCTGTTCGAGCGCCTGGAACAGAAACTCGAACGATTCCCGGGCCAGCTGCAGCGCGCGGCGGTGGAACTCGCCAAGGACTGGCGCACCGAGCGCTACCTGCAGAAACTGGAAGCCCTGCTGATTGTCGCCGACAAGACCAGCACACTGGTCATCACCGGATCGGGCGATGTGCTGGAGCCGGAACACAATGTCGTCGCCATCGGCTCCGGCGGCAATTTTGCGCTCGCCGCCGCGCGCGGTCTTTACGAGTATGAGAGCGATGCGGAGCTGATCGGCCGCAAGGCGATGCAGATCGCCGCCGACATCTGCGTGTACACCAACGGGCACTTCACGGTGGAAACGCTCGATGTTTGACCGGTCCGACATCCGCGCGGCAGCCGACGCCGGCATCATCACCCGCGACCAGGCCAGCCGCCTTGAAGCCTTCCTCGCCGCGCGCGCCGATCCGGTCACCCGCGCAACGCCGGAGCAGACCGAGAACCTGCGCTTCCTCAACAACTTCAACGACATCTTCATCACCATCGGGATCGTCATCCTGGCGATGGGCCTGACCGCCATCACGGGTCTGTTCTTCGGTCCGAACTTCTGGTCGATGGTCACCGGCGGCAATGCAGGGGCCTTCGGCGCGATCATCCTGATGCCGGTGGCAGCGGTGATGTGGTTGCTGGCGGAATATTTCGGACACCGCCGCCGGATGCTGCTGCCCAGCATGGCGGCGATCTCGATCTTCACGCTGTATTCCGGCCTCTCGTTCGGCATGATCGCCAGTGGACTGACGGGCGCCAATGCCAAGACGATCACCAGCCTGACGCAGGCCTGGGACACGCTGGGCAATACCGGCATGGGCACATTCATCGGCTGCGGCGCTGCGGCCGCCCTCGCCTGGCTGCGCTTCCGCCTGCCCTTCTGCATGTTCCTGATGGCGGTCTCGGTAGCGGCCGCCGCTTACACTTTCGCGGGTTTCTTCGGCGACGCGGGACTGATCTTCGGCGGCTTCCTGTCGATCGTCATTGGCCTGGCCACCCTCGCCGCCGCTATCTGGTTCGACCAGAAAGACCCCGGCCGGATCACGCGCCTGTCGGATAACGCATTTTGGCTGCACGTGGCGGCGGCGCCGCAGATCATCCTCGGCCTGCGGGGGATGATCATGGGGGCGCCGAATGCGACGCCCAGCACGCCGGAAGCGGCGCTGCTGCTCGCCTGCCTGATCGGGCTTGGCCTCCTGTCCCTCGCGCTGAACCGGCGCGCACTTGTGGTCTCAAGCCTGCTCAGCTTCTGGCTGGCGCTCGGACAGGTCGTCGATGCGGTCGGCGGGGGTGGCTCGACAAGCTTCATCGCGACGACCCTGCTGCTCGGCACCGGCATCATCCTGCTCGGCGGCGGCTGGCACACGGCGCGGCGCTGGGTGCTCGGATGGGTGCCGAAAACGGGAATTGCCGCGCGTATTTTCCCGCCCGAACCCGCGTAAAACACCGTCCAGAAACTGTCTACATGGTTGGGCGGACTTCTGGACGCTCCCATATCAGTTCGAGATATATTGAGACCCACCTGATGACCCAGCTTACCCCCCGCGAAATTGTTGCCGAACTTGACCGGCACATCGTCGGACAGAACGCGGCCAAGCGCGCCGTCGCCATCGCCCTGCGCAACCGCTGGCGGCGCAAGCAGGCGCCGGAAAACCTGCGCGGGGAGATCACGCCGAAGAACATCCTGATGATCGGACCGACCGGTGTGGGCAAAACCGAAATCTCGCGGCGCCTCGCGCGGCTCGCCAATGCGCCGTTCCTGAAGATCGAGGCGACCAAGTTCACCGAGGTGGGCTATGTCGGCCGCGACGTGGAACAGATCGTCCGCGATCTGGTTGAGGCAGCAGTTGGCATGGTGCGCGAGCAGAAGCGCGCGGGCGTCGCGCAAGCCGCCAAGGACAAGGCGGAGGAGCGCCTGCTCGACGCGCTGGTCGGCGTCGAGGCCCAACGCTCGACCCGCGACGTGTTCCGCACCAAGCTGCGGGCCGGTATGCTGGACGACAAGGAAGTTGATCTCGACTTTGCCGATGCCGGATCGAACCCGATGCAGATGCTCGACATTCCCGGCCAGCAGGGCTCGATGAGCATGATCAACCTGTCCGAAATGCTCGGCAAGGCGATGGGTGGGCGGACCAAACGTGTACGGACGACCGTGAAGGAGGCCTACAAGCCCCTCCTCACCGAGGAGGCCGACAAGCTGGTGGACGAGGAACAGGTGGTGCGTGAAGCGCTGATGGCGGTTGAAGAGGACGGCATCGTGTTCCTCGACGAGATCGACAAGATCGCCGCGCGCAAGGACCGGGGCGGCGCCGACGTGAGCCGCGAAGGCGTGCAGCGCGACCTGCTGCCGCTGATCGAGGGCACGACCGTCTCCACCAAGCGCGGCGCGGTGAAGACCGATCATATCCTCTTCATCGCGTCCGGCGCCTTCCATGTCGCGAAGCCATCAGACCTTTTGCCCGAACTGCAGGGCCGCCTGCCCATCCGCGTGGAACTCGATCCGCTGACACGCGATGACCTGCGCCGCATCATGGTGGAACCCGAGGCGAGCCTGATCCGTCAGTATGAAGCGCTGCTTGCGGCGGAGAAAGTGAAACTCGTGTTCGAGGACGCCGCCATCGACCGGCTGGCGGATCTCGCCGAAGCGGTGAACAAGTCCGTCGAAAATATTGGCGCGCGCCGCCTGCAAACCGTCCTCGAACGCCTGCTCGACGAGATCAGCTTCGACGCCCCTGACAAGGCGGGCGAGACCTTCGTGATCACGGCCGCCTATGTCGACGAAAAGGTCGGCACGCTCGCGGGGAACGCCGACCTTTCGAAGTTCATTCTCTGAACATCCGTATTCCGCTCACTCCCGCCCAGGGGCGGGGATGAGCGGGCTCGTCAATTCGCGTCCAGCATTTCGCAGAGCGACGCCGGCGGCTTGGCGCGCAGCTCGGCTACGTCCTCGTCGATCAGCGTGCAGGTGATCAGGTTGTCCGGGTGCTTCATGCGCGCGGTGAAGATGTTGACGTTGAGCTTCGGGCCAGCGGTGAGGTTTGCCAGCTTCGCGCTGTCGATGCCCGCGCCGGATACCGTCACGGTCTGGTTCACCGGGTCCACCGTCGTTTCGAAGGTGCCGACCACATAGACCGGACCGTCGGCCTCCGTCATCGCCGCTGCAACGTCCGGCACAGGCTCGCCATAATACATGCCTGAAACGGTGACCGTCTCGCCCAGTTCGGCAAGGCGCATCAGGGCATACTCGGTGAAGCCGAGCTCGAACATCACGTCCTGCTCGCTTGTCGCAACGGCCACCTCGGGCTCCACCACAGCGGCGTCTTCGGTGACTTCGGCCGGGGCGGCGGGCGCAGGAGTTTCCGAGGCGGGCGTACATGCCGCCAGGGCAGCAGCCAGGACGAAGGGGAGAAGAAACGTTTTCATGGGGCGGGATTCCTTTTCAGCGGCGCCGGAAGACCGCCGCGCTATCACGCCCTCTGCGCCGTTGTCACCGGGCCGAAGCAACTTTTTTGCCAAAAATTCAATGCTTGGAGCGGCGCCGCGGCCTTCAATTCCACACAACCGGCTTTCTATCTTTCCACGGACATTCTTTTTCGAGTTGTCCCGCGAGTCGGTACAGCGTTGCTTCGTCGCCATACCGGCCGGAGAACATCATGGCGAGCGGCAGGCCATCAGACGTCTGCCAGAGCGGCAGGGACAGCGAGGGCTGGCCTGTGATGTTGTAGGGCGGCGTGAAGGGATAGGTCTTAGAAGAGCGCTTGTCATACTCCTTGATCTCGAGCGCGAGCGGGTCGAGCCAATCCACCCGCGGCACCGCCGTACCGAGCACCGGCGAGAGGTGGACGTCGCACTCTTCGAAAGTGGCCATCACCTGCCGGCTCATGAGGCGCAGCTGTTGCCAGCCCCACATCGCCTGCTGACCCGTGATCTCGCGGCCGCGGTCATAGCCGCGCCGGGCCAGTGGGCCGATATCACCGGCGGGCTCGCGGCCGATTGCCTGGACCATGCGGGCCATGCCGGCGGCGAAGTTCGAGCCGGACACGATCGCCTGGGCCCGGTAGAACTGGCGCCAATCCAGCGTGATGGCCTGCTCGCGCACGTCATGGCCGAGCTCGGCGAGCAAGGTTGCCGTGCGTTCGAGCGCGGACTGGATTTCCGGATCGACCGGGCGCCCGCTCGGGGTCGCGCCGGACCAGAAAATCTTCAGCTTGCCGGGTGAGCGGCTAACCTCCTCCAGATAGGGACGCTCCTTGTACGGATAGGCATAGGGGCTCGCGGGCTCCGGATAGCCCGTGGCGTCCAGTATGGCGGCGCTGTCCCGGACACTGCGCGAAACGACATGATCGACGGCGAGGCCAATGGCGCGGTCCGTGTCCTCGCCGCCATTCGGATTGCGGTCGCGCGTCGGTTTCATGCCGACAAGGCCGCAACACGCCGCCGGGATACGGATCGACCCCAACCCGTCGCTGGCATGGGCCACCGGCACCATGCCCGAGGCGACGGCCGCGGCGGCGCCGCCGGACGAGCCGCCGGAGACATGATCCGGGTTCCACGGATTGCGGCAGGCCCCCAGGCGGGCAGACTGGGTGACGCCCGGAATACCGAACTCCGGCGTGTTGGTCTTTCCGGCGAGGACAAGGCCAGCGGCGCGATACCTGCGCACCAGCTCGCTGTCGTCGGCGTCGGCGGGGATCTCGGCATAGAAACTCGCCGACGTTCGCGGCCAGCCTTTGACGCGCTGGCCGAGATCCTTGATCAGGAAGGGCACACCCTTGAAGGGGCCCTCCGGCAGCGGGGCTTTGGCGGTCTCGCGGGCTTCGTCGAACGCGGTGTGGACGACGGCGTTCAGCGCCGGGTTGTGGCGTTCGATCCGCGCAATCGCGGCCTCGACAAGTTCCAGCGGCGTGACCTGCCTTGTGCGGACAAGTTCCGCGAGACTGAGACCATCGTGGTTCGAGAAATCGGACATGTTCATGGCGCGGCGCTCCTCCCGGGTTTTTGGGCATTGAGCGCCGGTTTTGGGCGACTGTCCAGATAAGGGTTCCGGGACTAGGCCTTTGCCTCGCGCCGGACGGGCATGTGTTTCTTGCCCCAGTCCTTCATGATGCGCAGGGCCGGGCGGAGCTCTTCGCCCTTTTCCGTCAGCACATAGTCATAGCGTTTCGGGGCGCTGGAATAGAGGCGGCGTTCGAGAACGCCTTCCTCGACGAGGCGCTTCAGGCGCTCGGCCAGGATGTGGCGCGTCATGCCGCTGGATTCGGCGAATTCCTCGAACTTGGATTTGCCGAGATAGCAATCTCGCAGGATCAGCAGCGTCCAGCGGTCGCCGACCACCGAGAGCGTGCGCGCCACCGGGCACCAGTTATCTGAAAGCTCTGACCATTTCATAAGTGACAGTTCTAGCGCAGTTTGTAATAAGTTCCAAAACAAAACGTAGGGGCGCCCGGATGGCAAAATTCTTCGAGTTTTTCTTCGACTATACCAGCCCGACGGCCTGGCTGGCGCTGCCGGTTGCGCTCGGCGTCGAGGCGCGCACGGGCGCCGAGCTGCGCTTCCGGCCGATGTTCCTCGGCGGGGTGATGCAGGGCTCCGGCAACAAGCCGCCGGGCACTGTGCCGGCCAAGGCGAAGTATCTGAACCGGGACCTGCAGCGCTGCGCCGCGCATATCGGCATTGCCATGCACTTTAACCCCGCCTTCCCCATGAATACGCTGGGCGTGCTGCGGGCCACGACGGGCATGACCGACGCGGCGGAGCAGCGCCGCTTCATCGCGGCACTTTTCGAGGCCGCGTGGGGACAGCCGAACCCGGTTGACCTCGGCGACATGGGACAAGTGGCGAAGCTGTGCGCGGCCAACGGCTTTGACGCGGCGGCCATCGGCGCGCTGGCGACGGATCCGGCGAACAAGGAAAAGCTGAAAGCCACGACCGACGAGGCGCTCGCGCGCGGTGTGTTCGGCGCGCCGAGCTTCTTTGTGGACGACGACCTGTTCTTTGGTCACGACCGTCTGGATTATGTGGAGCGAGCGCTCGCCTAGGCGAAGATGCCCGCCTTCTCCGCCAGCGCCTTGTAGGATTGCTCCGGGCGCGGACCGAAATGCGAGATGACTTCCGCCGCTGCGATGTGGCCGAGGCGGGCGCAGGTCGCGAGCGGCAGGCCGCGCGCGATGCCGAAAAGGAAGCCGGCCGCATACTGATCGCCTGCGCCGGTCGTGTCGATCACCTTTGCTACCGGTTCGGCGGGCACGGCAATCGGCGCGCCGTCGCCGAACACGACCGAGCCCTTCTCACTGCGCGTCACGGCGGCGATGGCGCATTCCGAATGCAGCATGCCGAGAGCGGCTTCAAAATCATCGGTCTCATAAAGGGATTTGAGCTCGGCCTCGTTCGCAAACACGATGTCTGCGTACCCGCGCACGAGCTGCCGGAAGCTTGCCCGGTGCCGGTCAACGCAGAAACTGTCCGACAGGGTGATCGCGACTTTCCGGCCCGCTGCCTTGGCAATCTCGGCGGCGTGCACGAAGGCGGCCTTGGCCTCGTCCTTGTCGAACAGGTAGCCCTCCAGATAGAGAATGCTGCCGTCACGAACCATCTGGGCATCGACGTCGTCTTTCGAGAAGAGGACGGACGCACCGAGGAAGGTGTTCATGCTGCGGTGGCCGTCATCGGTGACGAAGATGATGGAGCGCGCGGTTGCCGGTCCGTCCGTCAGCGGACGGGTGTGGAAGGGCACGCCGGTTGCCATCATCTCGCGCATGAACTGGTGGCCGAGGTCATCGTCGGCGATCTTGCCGATGTATCCGGCGGCGGCGCCGAAGCTCGCCAGGCCGGCAATCGTGTTGGCGCCTGAGCCGCCGGAGGTGATCACGGGATTGAGGGCATGGGCGGTCAGCAGTTCGGCGCGCGGTTCCTCGATCAGGCTCATCGCGTCCTTGGCGATGCCGTGCTGCGTCAGGAAGGCGTCGTCGGCCCGTGCCAGCACGTCCACGATGGCGTTGCCGAGACCCACTACATCGAATTTTGCGCTGCTCATGTCTGCTGTATCCTTGGATGCCCGCCGCTTCTCCGCGCCTTGCCAGAGCGCGCCCGTGGACACAAGGCCCGGAGGCGGTTAGAGGCGCGGCCATGAAAAAGATCGCCTATCTCGCCAGCCGCGTCACCCTGCCCGGCTCGCCCATCCGCCGCACCGACGCGTTCGAGCATGACAACATGATGGACGCGCTGCGCGGCCCCTTCGAGGCACGCGGTTACCGCGTCGAGGACGTGGCCTGGGACAATCCCAAGACCGACTGGAGCGCCTATCAGGCGGCCATCATCGGCACGACCTGGGACTATTGGGACCGGCTGGACGAGTTCCTCGCCGCGCTGGAACGGATCGAGAGCCAGACGCGCCTGTTCAACGGCTCGGCGCTGGTGCGCTGGAACAGCCGCAAGACGTATCTGCGGCAACTGGAAACCAAGGGCGCAAAACTGATCCCGACGCTCTGGCTGGACGATTGCGGCGAGGCGGCAGCGAAGGCGGCGTTCGAGACGCTCGGCGCGGATGATGCCGTGTTCAAGCGCCAGGTCGGCGCCGGCGCGAAGGACCAGCACAGGGTGAAACGCGGCGAGCCGATCCCCGCGATGCCGCATGCCATGATGGCCCAGCCCTTCCTGCCGATGATCCAGACCGAGGGCGAACTCTCCTTCATCTTCATCGACGGCGACTTCTGCCACGCGCTGATCAAGCGCGCGCAGCCGGGAGATTACCGCATCCAGTCCACCTATGGCGGACGCGAGGAGAGGATTGATCCGTCCACAGACGACCTTGCCGCGGCGCGCGCGATCATCGGCACGCTGGACGAAGCGCCGCTCTATGGCCGCGTGGACATGCTGCGCGGCGCGGATGGCGGCCTGCTGCTGATGGAACTGGAAGTGATCGAACCGTATCTCTACCCCATCGAGGGGCCGGAACTTGGGGAGCGGCTGGCGGCGGGTGTGGTGCGGCGGTTGTCCGAAGGTGCCTGAGACGCCTACCCGGCCGGAACGCAGGAGAACCCTGCCAGCAGATGCAACGCGCCATCGCTGTGTGCCCGCACATAGCAATCCCCCTCAACGAGCACGATGTCGAAGAGGGCCGGCATCGCAGGGCTGTTTCCCTCCATCGGCCCGGGCTGTGGCGGCAGGACCGAGACCACCGGCTCACGGGACGGATCGCCCGGGCCCAGCTGGACGCTGGCCCTGCCAAGGGCTGCCGCCAGGACACCGGTCAGGGCTTCGACGGTTTCTGGCGACGCCTCTGTCAGGGTCGCCAGTTGCGGTTCCGCCTCGCAGGCAGCCAGGGGCGCGAGGGCAAACAGGATGATCCATCGGTGCATTGCGGCGTTCCTTTGTTCCGGCCGCTGCTTCAGCGCTGCGGCGGCGTCGACATGTCGCGGTTGATCTCCATAACCTCTGGCCGCGGCAGGTCGATGGCTGGGCCTTTGACACTGCTTTCCGTATCACGTGCACGTGCCGCATCTGCCGCCGTGGTGGTCGGGCACGCAAACGAGCTGCGATAGGCCAGCGCCGCCGACAACAGGCCCTCGTTCGGGTCACCCAGCTCCCGGGTGAGATCGTCGGCGACCGAACAGCCCGGAAGGCGAACGCCGAAACTGGCGGTGGAATTGTTCGGAATGAAGCCGTCGGCATAGTCACCGAAGCCAAGCGTGTTCACGCCCTGAAACTGGATCGTGTAATAGGTCTCGCCGCAATTGTCCTGAGGGTAGAAACCGAACGGTTTCCCGCACGTGGTATTACCAATCTGGATGACTTCAACACCTACCCCGCGCAGCCCGTTGATCACGGCTTCGCTGGCGCTGCAGGTGGACGCGGTCGTGAGGACGAAAACGCGCGGCAGGTTGAGCGCGGGCAGCGATGTTCCGGCTGTTACGGAAAAGCCCTGGCCGGTCGTGTAGAATGGAATGGGCTGGTTCACGCCGCCGGTGACAGGATTGCGATTGCCGGCCGCCGCATTGAATTGCAGCCGCTCGAAATCCTTGTTGCGTGTACGGGTGTCGCCCGCGACCATGTAGCTGAGCTGGGAGGCCACGGCGAGCAGCCCGCCCCCGTTGTATCGCAGGTCGAGGACCAGGTCACTGACGCCGGCCGAGCGCATCTGCGTCATCGCATCCACGATCTCGCGTTCACTCACGAACGGGCTGAAGGTATTGAAAACGATGTAACCGACATTTCCCGAGGGTGTGCTGATGACCGAGGTCCGGTTCACCGGCTTCGGTGAGAGGTTTTCCGATGTCAGCGTCACCGTGCGTTGGGCGCCGTCGGGATCTTGAATGCTGAAGGTGGTCGCCACGCCTGCAGCTGAGGGAAACAGTGCCGCATTCAACAGGTTTACGTCGGATTGTGATGACGCATTCACAAAGTCGATGCCGTTGATCCGCAGGATGCGCGAGCCGCGCTCGAAATTGGCCTGCCCGTTCGCAACCGTCGCAGCCGGTGAGCCGGGCTCGGTGTAACGGACGCGGAAATCCCGGGGCGGGGCCGCGGAAAGCGACAGCAGGCTGGCGCCGTAGCTGGCGCGCGGCGCAGCGTTTCTCCGGATCAGGGTTTCGGTGGTCGGTTCGCTGAAATGAAAATCGTCCTTCTCCTTGCCCGACGCGGTCCGCGCAAAGCTGCGCAGGATGGCGAAGTAATCGCGGCGATTGGCGAAATCGGCCGGGTTGCGGTCGGTGACTTCGGTGTTCCAGAGGTAGGTCTCGTTGGTCCATGAGCGCAGCCAGAACCGCTCCTCGAGAGCACTTCCCGCCCGGTCGGGAAAAGCATTGCCCTCGATGTCGCGCCCGCTGCGGACTACTTCGCAACGATCCTTGAACGTGCTCGCCGCCTGGAACGTACCGGAAGTCCATGAGAGACCTGATGAAGGCGGCGGCGCTGGAGGCGGAGGCGCCGGAGGCGGAGCGGGGCCCTGAGGCGGCGGGCTCGCCGAAGTGCCTCCCCCGCCTCCGCCGCAGGCGCCCAGCCAGACCGCTGCACCAATGGCCATGGCGCAGATGGCTGCAGCTCTGGCAGGTCTCAGAACCACGGATCGCTGCATGCCTTACAAGTCCTTCAAAGGGTCGCCGCGCCGTCAGATGGGCAACCTGTGCGCTCAGGTCAAATCAAATAGTACCTCGCGCCGGAATTCAGCGCCGTTCAGGGGGCGCAGGCCCCTGAGAAGCCGTCGCCAGCCGGATCCCGCGTCTTGGGCCGGTAAGCGCAAAGATCAGCGATCGCGCAATGCCAGCATTCCGGCGTGCGGGCCTTGCAGACATAGCGCCCGTGCAGGATCAGCCAGTGGTGGGCGCCCTTCTTGAACTCGATTGGCGTGATGCGTTCGAGGCCGGCTTCGACATGATCCGGCGTCTTGCCGGGGGCGAGGCCGGTGCGGTTGGAGACGCGGAAGATGTGGGTGTCGACCGCAATCGTCGGCTCACCGAAGGCTTCGTTCATCACGACATTCGCCGTCTTCCGGCCGACGCCCGGCAAGGTCACCAGTTCATCTCGCGTGCGGGGGACTTCGCCGCCGAAATCCTCGAGGATCTTGCGGCTGAGGGCGATGACGTTCTTCGCCTTGCCCCGCCA